>ENA-ORTN01000816-ORTN01000816.1-human-gut-metagenome-genome-assembly--contig:-NODE-816-length-33911-cov-6.559989_pt1 | contig 33911 bp, 37 predicted proteins | sample MGYA00242070_ERZ509189 | MGnify/ENA primary metagenome ERZ509189 (study PRJEB26280, sample SAMEA2338821) | human gut metagenome | biome: human gut; feature: human-associated habitat; material: faeces...
CCAGCATCCGAGATAAGTCCAATAATATGAAGCGCACTTCCCTTGTGCTTAGCCAAAGAAATAATATTATTCAGATTAGTATTATTATAAAAACTTCCATTCTTAATAGAGGCATTAATAAATTGAGAAGGTTGATAAACAATCTTACCTGCCCCTATATTCATATGTCCAACTTCGCTATTACCCATAGTACCCACAGGAAGTCCTACTGCTTCTCCACTTGCATCAAGCTTAGAATGTGGATATTTCTTCCATAAAGAATCTAAAAATTTAGTATCAGCTTGATGTAATGCATTACCATAATCACTATCACTTAAACCAACACCATCTAAAATACATAAAACAACAGGTTTCTTCATTATAACATCTCCTAAAATAATTATAAGCAAAAGAAAAGATTTAAACAAGTTAAACCTTTAATTTTATATAATATCTTTTAAACAAAACAATGCATATGCAGGTATATACTTAACACCTTTTTTAAATGAGAAATTATCATCAGTTATCCTAATAGCTTCTTTAATATCAAATTTATTCATAAATAATGTTAAAGATTTAGCTTTAGACATATCTTTATTAACTATTTCAATTGGAATAACTCTACCGACCCTAGTTTGCACAACAAAGTTAACTTCAGCTTTTCCCTCAGATTGATAATAATATAGATTATATCCCTCATTCATAAGAGTAATCGCAATCATATTTTCAAGTATTGTATATCTTGCCTTATTTGAAGACAAAAACTTATTTTTATTTAGATACATTCTACTAAAAAGAAGACCAGTATCATTATAATACAATTTAAAGTTATCTACATCCTTACAGGAACTAAGTGGAGATTTTACGGTTGAAATCTTATTACTTCTATAAACAAATCCATTATTGTATAAAAAGTTTATAGATTTTTCATAATCCTTACTCCTACCACCAGTTTTAATTAATCCATATTGAAACTTCTTATTAGGCTTTTGAAGTTGAAAAGGAACACTATCTAATACTTCTATACTTCTAGTTATATCAATTAAATTATCCAAAGTACTTATTTCTTTTTTATATGCATCAATTATCTTATCATAAACAGAATTAAGCAATAACTTATTTCTCTGTTTTATACTAAGTTCTACTGCCTCAGGCATTCCACCAGTCATTAAAAAATCATCAAAATATTCAAGCGCTAAAGAATGAAATGGCATTGGTTTATTATTTCTAAAGGAGGATTTAATAAAATCTATGAGTTGAGCATTATCAATCGCAGTCAAATATTCCTCAAAATCAAGACTCATCATCATTCTATATTGAAACTCTTCACATTTAAACTTTTTTATATTTTCTTTTAAAGAAGATATAAGAATAATATGATAATTATGTTTATTCCTACCAAAAACCTTTATACCAGATGCAATATCTGGATCAGTCAAATTATCAAAAACTATTAAGGTATCTCCTTCTAAAATAGATTCACCAGATAAAACGGATAAATGTGATATAATTCTATCAATAGTTCTTTCCCTTTTAAAAATTTTATATAATTCAATATTATTATCTGTATTAAAGTAAACCGTATTTTTATAATATTCTTCTCCAAACTTTAAAACAGAATATGTTTTCCCCACCTGTTTATTACCATAAATCATAAGTGGTCTTTTATTTGTATCGTTTTTCCATTTTAATAAATGTTCTTCAATCTTTCGTTTCATAAAATGACCTCCCAACTCATTATATTACACATATATTATATATTTTTCTTAAATTCATGTCAATTCTACGTAAATAAAAACTCTATAGCGATATCCCTAAGTAAACATCACTATAGAGCATTATTACATTACACCTTGATGGAACTCTAATCTAAGCTTATCAGCTACTGTGACAATAAATTCAGAATTAGTTGGTTTAGCCTTATCAATATCAACACTATGACCAAATATTTCTTCCATCAAATCCCAATTTCCTCTATTCCAACTGACTTCAATTGCATGTCTAATAGCACGCTCTACCCTGGAAACAGTTGTCTCAAATTTAGAAGCGATATCAGGATATAACTCCTTTGTAATACCACCAATAACATCAGGATTTTCATATATTATAGTTATACCTTCTCTAATATATTGGTAACCCTTTATATGAGAAGGAACTCCTAATTCATGCAGAATCTTTGTTATAGATATCTGCAAATTATTTTTATACACATCAATTGATTTGTTAGAATAATTATTCTCCCCCATACATTCAAGAATTCTTTTTTCTAACTCAGATAATTCAAAAGGTTTTAATATAAAATATACTATACCTAACTCAGATACTTTTCTAATCATATCTTGAGTATTATAAGATGTTAATACTATTACCTTCTTGTCTATTCCAAGTTGCTTCATTTCCTCGAGGATACTAACACCATCCTTATGAGGCATAATTAAATCCAAAATTACTACGTCGTAATCATCTTGATTGTCCTTAATTAACTTCATACCCTCTACTCCATCATAGGCTTCTAAAGATATATCAATATTTTCATGATTACTAAAATACTCCTTAACCATCTTGACAAGTTCAACGTTGTCATCAATCATAAGTACTTTAATATTTTTCATTATTTTATCCTTTCTTACTACTATGTATCGTTATTATACAACAAAAATCTCTCAGTTAAAAGAGAGATTTTTATCTTATTTTGTAAAGTTTTGTCGTTTTATGAAATTTTATCTAATATTTGATTAAATACATCCACTTTTGCACTAGCACCACCTATTAAAAAACCATCTAAACTATCTATTTTGTTTAATTCATCAATATTAGATAAACTAATACTACCACCATATAAAAGTGATGGTCTAACACTATAAGTTACCTCAAAATAGTTTTTAATATATGATGCGATTTTATCAACATAATTACAATCAATATAAATATCAGGATTGTTAATTGCCCAAACAGGTTCATATGCAAAAATAATTTTATCCACATATTCAGCAGGTATTTCACTAAGCATAGAATTTATTTCCACAGTTAATGTGGATAAAGTATCATTAAGACTCGCTTTAGATAATTCACCAAAACAAACTATTGGAGTAATGGAAGAAGAAATTAAAGATTTAATCTTAGAATTTACAATTTCATTAGATTCATTTTGTTTAATTCTATTATCACTATGTCCTACTATAGTGTATTTAACTCCCATACTTATAAGTTGCTCTGTACTAGCACCACCCGTAAAAGGAATAGTATTTGATACATATTGTGACCCCAAATAATACTTATCACTTTTAAATAAATGTAGAAACATATCACTAGGGCATATTATTAAATTATTATTCTTACAAGGAATTAGCTTACTAGTATATTCTAAAACCTCATCCAAAGTTAAATAGTTTTTATGATTTGCTACTATATATTTCATATTATTTTTTCACTTTCTCTATTATATCAGAAATAAGTCCGAAAGGTCCCTTCTTACTTTCAATTGCATGTTTATATACATCAAGTACAGATTCAGCATAGTGTTTAGAACTATGTAAATCAGCATTTAATCTAGCTTGTCTTGCCATATTATTAAGAGACTTTTTATCATTATATAAATTAAATATTATATTTTTGTATTCTCTTTTATTTTTAAATATTTTACCATTTAAACCATCTACAACAGTAAGTCTAAAACTCTCATCATCAATACATACAGGAACTACACCAGCGGCCATTGCTTCTATAACAGTTAAACCTTGCGTTTCCGTAGTAGAAGCAGTCACAAATATATCCGCAAGCTGATAATATATAGGAACCTTCTCCCAAGGAACCATTCCAGTAAATATTACATTATTTAATAATTTTAGTTTCTTAGCATGATTATAAAAGTCTTCTCTTTCAGGCCCATCACCAATTATAACAAGTTTAGCATTAGGGATTTTTGTTATTAAATCCTTTTGTGCTTCAATTAAAAAATCAACATTCTTTTCTTTTCCCAATCTTCCAACAAACAGTAATACAAAGTCATTATTATTTAAACCAAGTTGCTTTCTTACTTCAACAACACTATCTTTTTTGATTTTTTCTTTATAAAATCTCTCTATTTCTATGCCAGTAGGAATAATATAAATATTTTTATCCAGTCTATATTTATCTTTAAATAAATCCCATGTCTTTTTAGTAGGAACAATCAACTCATTTGCGGTAGTATCACAATAAAACAATGTAAGATATTCAACTAATTTTTTACTAGATTTATTGAAATATCCATGTGTAATATAATGAACATAATCCTCATACATAGTATGGTATGTATGTACCAAAGGAATATTAAGCTGTTTAGAAATAAGTCTAGCAAAAGTTCCAACACCAAACTCAGTATGAGAATGTATTACATCAAGCTTCCATTTCTTAATTTTATTAACAACTCTAATAGGATATATACCAGACAAACGATAATCATATATACCAACAGGTAAACCAGGCAATTTTATAGTTTTACCATTATCTTCATAAACAAATTTCATATTATCAGGATTAACAGTAACTAAAAATACTTGATGACCTTTTTTCTCTAATGCTTTTTTAAGCATACAAACGCTAGTTGCGACTCCATTTATATTTGGAGGATATGTATCAGTAAATAAACCAATTCTCATATTAATTTTCATCTCCCCTATAAAAGCTAAACATTACTCCACCTATTATCATACCTAAATAATATGTAATAAATCTCCACATTAATAACATTGCAGATAAAGTAGAACCAGTATTAACATTTCCAAAGAATTTTAAAAATCCGTACTCAATTCCACCCGTACCACCAGGAATTGGCACAAAAGAACCAATTACCAAAGTATATGCAGATGAAACAATTACATTTAATACACTCATATTAGTTGTATCCCTCATTCCAAGTATTATAAAAAAAGGAATTATATAATAAGAGGTTAGCGCTAAAATATTCAATATTGTACCTTTTAAAAATAAAGACTTGTTTCTCATAAAAAGGTCAGCACTCTCTTGAAACTCTAAAAGCCTATTATTCCATTTTTCTCTGACCTCACTAGGGTTTTTAATAAACTTAATCTTTGATAGAATCTTAAAACATAAATCAAATATTTTTTTACTAGTTTTTTTAGAAAAACACAAAATAACCACCATTAAGCAAACCAAAGTATTTACAAGAAATCCTAGAAAAACTAATCTTCTTAAAAGTGGTACTGATTCAAAAAAGCCAAATCTGTAATTAGCAACCACCGCAAAAATTCCATATAAAACAAGTGCAACCTGATACATCATAAAATCTTGCATAACAATATTAGTAGATTTAGCTAAACTAATATTTGATTTTTTAAGCATATAAATTTGCATAGGTTGTCCACCAGTAGAAAATGGTGTAATTCCATTAAAAAACTGGGTTATAACAATCTGTTTAAAAATATTAAAACCCTTTATACTTTTAGAATAGTGCCTAGCAACAATGTACATTGCAATAGATTTAAATACCCAATAAAGAAATATAAAAATAACTGCAAGCAACAAGTATCCTAATTTCATACTAAGTAACAATCCCATAATTTTTGAAAAATTATCTTTAAGCACTAAATACAAAACAAGAAGCGTTACCAAAAGCAATATAAAAGAATGCTTTTTTAAATTTTTCATAATACCATCATCCTTATTTTTCACTTATTATATCAATACCTGGCAATTTACCACCAGATATATATATAAGTGTAGCTCCGCCACCAGTAGAAGCATAAGTAACTTTATCTTTATAGCCAAAAGTTTTACTAGCTGCCACTGTATCTCCACCACCTAATATCACAGTAGCAGGAAGTTGTGAAATATATTTTAAGATTTCTCTTGTACCATCTGCGTAATTTTTATATTCAGAATAACCTAATGTACCATTCCAAAATATAGTTTTAGAAGAAGAAAGCTCATTCTTAAAAAGTTCAATTGAATGTGGTCCAATATCAAGCCCCATTTCATTATCATTAAAATCAGTAATATCAATTATCCTATTATTAGAAGTATCCGAAAATTCCAAAGTTACTTTAGTATCAACAGGAAGTACAATTTTCTTAGAATACTTATCTAGCATATCCTTAGCAAATAAAATATTTTCTGTATCAACTAATGAAGTCCCAACATTATATCCCAAAGCTTTTAAAAAAGTAAAAGCCATTCCTCCACCAATTAATATCTTATCGGCATGAGTAACTAAAGAAGAAACAATTTCGATCTTATCGCTTATTTTAGCTCCACCAAGTATAACATAGTAAGGTCTTTCAGGAGTCTTTAAAACATCAAGTGAAGATAACTCTTTTTCTATTAAAAAACCAATACCACTCGGTAAATTACTTGCAATACCAACATTAGAAGCATGTGCTCTATGAGAAGTACCAAATGCATCATTTATAAATATATCACCCAGAGATGCCCAGTACTTACCAAGTTCAGGATTATTACCACTCTCAGCTTTATTGTTTAAATCCTCAAATCTAGTATTTTCAACAAGTAATACATCTCCATAATTCATATTGGAAATAGCGTCTTCTAACTCTCTACCTCTAGTAACTGGGACAAATATAACATCACAGTTTAAAAGTTCAGAAAGTCTCACAGAAACCACTCTTAAACTCTTATTTCCTTTATCTTCCTCTGTCTTGACTTTCCCAAGATGTGAAAACAATATGACCTTTGCACCCTTAGATCTAGCATATTCAATGGTTGGTAGAGATTCAACTATTCTATTATCATCGGTAATAATTCCATCCTTAATAGGAACATTAAAATCACATCTAATTAATACACGTTTTTTATTTAAATCAAAATCTCTAATTGTCTTTTTCATAAAGCCTCCATATATTTATAGTATATCATACATCTAAAAGAAAAAAAATATAGTTTGACATTAGTATTGAATAGAAAAGTTAAATATGATAAAATTTTCTTAGAATAAAGGAGGCAAATATGAAATTAAAAAAGATAATGCCAATAATTGTTTTAGTATTAACAATAATGATTACTGGTTGTGGTAGAGAAAAAGTAGATTACAATCAAACTTCTACTGATATTAATAGAATAAATTTATTTGATGTAGAACTTGAAAAGCAAAAAATTGATTTTAACAAAATAAAATTAGAGGGAACTGATAAAAGTTCAGGAGAAATCTATTATTATTATTTAAAAGATGATGAAGTATTTATTGTTCATTTATTTGACCCATCACAAGAAGAATACAAAGAAATTGAAAAGCAAGGATACATAACAAGTAAAGGCGGAATAAAAACAAATACAGATGTAATTTGTAACAACGGATTAGTTCTTGAACAAGAATCAAATGTTGAATCATTTGCTAAAATAATTGAAATATTTAAAAGTGTTAAATAAGTACAAAAAAAATTCACAATTGTGAATTTTTTTATTGCATTAATCTTTTAGCGGTTCTAACCATTTGAGATGAATAGCTCATTTCATTATCATACCATGCAACCACTTTAACAAGTTCCCTACCATCTACAGATAATACATTAGTAAGTAATCCATCAACTACTCCACCATGTGTAGATCCAATTATATCACTAGAAACAATAGGATCCATTGTAAATCCAAGTGTTTCATTAGTATTATTTTTTAATGCATCATTTATATCACTTACAGTAACATTCTTTCTAAGCTCTAAAGTAAGATCTATAACCGAACCAGTTGGAACAGGAACTCTCATTGCAGAACCATCTAATCTACCCTTTAGTTCTGGAATAACTAACCCAATTGCACTAGCAGCACCAGTTGATGCAGGAATTATATTAGCAGCTGCTGCTCTACCACGTCTTGCTTTTATTCCTTTTTTATGCGCAACATCTAATATAACTTGGTCATTAGTATAAGCGTGTACAGTAGTCATATATCCCTTTTCAATACCAAATTCATCATTAATAACTTTAAGAACAGGTGCTAAACAATTTGTAGTACAAGAAGCTGCCGAAATTACTTCTTCTTCACCTGTTAAAATATTATCATTAACATTATAAACAATTGTTTTCAAATCCCCCTTAGCAGGCGCAGATATTATAACTTTTTTAGCTCCTGCTTTTATATGTAAGGATGCTTTATCTTTATCAGTAAATTTACCACTACATTCAAATACAACATCTACTCCAAGTTCCCCCCAAGGTAATACAGAAGGATCCATAGATGAATATACAGGAATCTTTTTACCATCAACAACAATATTGTTATCAACAAAGTTAATTCCATCAACATTATAATTCCTGTGATTAGTATCATATTTAAGCAAATAAGCAAGTTGTTCAGCATCAGTCAAATCATTAATCGCAACAATATCAAATTCTGGATCATTTGCCATTATTCTAAAAACCAACCTACCAATTCTACCAAATCCATTTATAGCTACTTTTATCATTAATTCACTCTCCTATCTTCAATATAATTATACATATTAAAAAAAGCATTGTCTATAAATTCAACAATACTTTACATTATTTTAATTATTGTCTAAAGCAACCTCCACCAATAAACTCTCTTAAAATTGAATCTTTTGGTATATCATCTGAAGGTATTGGCAAAAACATCTTAAGCATATTAATAAGTCTTTTTGCTTCTTCATAATATGGACTATCCATATCAACAGAATATAAAAGAGGTTCTACATAAGTTTTTAAAACACCAATTTCATATATTAATGACGAATTAAATATAACATCTGCCTCATCCTGAAATGGAAAAATATTTTTTTCTTCACCAAGTCTAACACTAGCCCATTTTTTAAGACTATAATTAACATCATTACCACGATGACGATTATCACGAATAATTCTTCTAAGTAATCTATTATCAGATGTAGATATTCTATTTTGATCATCTAAGTTTAAACATGTAAGTGGAGAAATGTATATTTTATATTTTTTCTTTCTAGAAATATCACTTAAAATTTTCGGATTTAATGCATGAATACCCTCTATAATAAGAACATCCTTTTTATCTAACTTAATGACATCTCCTGCATTATATCTAGGTTTACCAGATACGAAATCATATATTGGAGTCGCAACCTCGTTTCCATTTATAATATCCGCTATTTGTTTATCAAAAAGTTTTAAATCTAGTGCCCCCAAACACTCAAAATCATAATTACCATTTTTATCCTTTGGTGTATCTTCTCTAGCAACAAAGTAATTATCCATAGAAATTGTTTTAGGATTCATACCAAAACTTCTAAGATACATACAAAGTTTATTACAAGTAGTAGTCTTCCCAGAAGAAGATGGACCTGCCATTAAAACAACCTTAATTTTATCTTTATTATCATAAATATTACGTGCAATATTCAAAAGATTATTGCTTTGAACAGTCTCAGAAATTCTAATTAAATCTCCTATATTACCAGAAGAAACATAATTATTTAATGCTGGTACTAATTCTATATTCATAATAGATGCCCATTCATGATATTCATTAAACACATCAAACAACATTGAATGATGTTGATAAGGCTTTATAGAATCTTCCATATACACAGTTTGATATAGAAGAACAAATCCATTTTCATTAATATAAGATAAATCAAATCTATCTAATGGAGATGTATTAATTGGCATAAGACTAAAAAAGAAATTATACATATTACCAAGTTTATATAATGTAATAAATGTATTAGTATTATATTTTAGTAAATTTACCTTTGACTTATCTCCAACACTTTCAAAATATTCAATAGCATCTATTCTATTAACGTTCATTTTCTCTATAGGTAAATTAAGTTTAGCAACCTCAAGCATTTCATTTTTAAGTAAATTAACTTGTTCCTTTGTAATTTTATGACTTGATGAGATATAAATACCTTTATCTAATGAATGTTTAAAAACAAGTTTATTCCCTCTTAAAACCTTTTTAGCAGCATATGCAAGAAGATACAATAATCCATTTACATAAGACCTATTTGCCTCTTTATCTTTAATAGTTAAAAGCTCTATAGAAGCATCTTTATTAATAGGACTAGATAATTCCTTATATTGATTATTAACCTTTGCAAGTATTATAGGTAAATCATATTCCTCTTGAAGCTGTTGAGCAATCTCATATAAAGAAGTTCCTTTAGATACATTAATTTTTTTATTATTAATTGTAACAGTAACATTTTCTATCATTATATCCCTCTATTCTCTATATTATCTTAACATAAATTTTCATTTTATACATCATTTATATGTATATTTTTTAATTTTTAACACTATTATAAATATAGGTGAAGAATATGGGATTAATTCCAATGATAGTAGATAAAGAAACAAATGGTGAAAGAAGTTATGATATTTTTTCAAGATTATTAAAAGACAGAATCATACTTCTAAGTGGTGAAATAGATGATGAGTGTGCAAATTCAGTAATAGCACAATTATTATATCTAGACTCATTAAATAATGAAGAAATAAGTTTATATATTAATTCCCCAGGTGGATCAGTAACATCAGGAATGGCAATATATGATACAATGAATTTTGTAAAAAGTGATGTATCAACCATTTGCCTAGGTATGGCAGCATCAATGGGAGCATTCTTACTTTCAAGTGGTAAAAAAGGAAAAAGATATGCGCTTCCAAATAGTGAAATAATGATACATCAACCATTAGGAGGAGCAAAAGGTCAAGCAACTGAAATAAAAATAGCAGCTGAGCAAATTTTAAAAACTAAAGAAAAATTAAACAAAATATTATCAGAAAATACAGGGAAAGATTTAAAAAAAGTAGAGCAAGATACAGAAAGAGATCATTTTTTAGATGCTAATGAAGCCTTAGATTATGGTTTAATTGATAAAATAATTACACAAAAAAAAGAAAGCTAAATGCTTTCATTTTTAATATACTATTTTTGAACAAATCCAAATACTATAGAATCAGTAACTGTTTGTGCTTCAGCAGGTAATTCAGTTACAGTATCCTTAAGAGTATATCTTACAACAACGTCAGTACTTGATCCAGTAGTAGCACCTTTAACTAGTGATATAGCTGGAGAAGTTACTTCATTAGATGCGTTAGCTGCTATACTTTCGCCACCAATAGTTATTGTTTTAGTAACATATTCATTATCAGTATCGAAAGAAGAAGTGTAAGTATTTAATTTAGCATCAATTGATCCAAAGTTAGTAATTGTTCCTTTGTATTCAACATAATCACGAGGAGCTGTTAATGTAAATGTAACAGTAGCAGTAGTTTTAGCAGTATCTAAATACTTAACTCCACCAGCAGTTGCTTCAGGAGTAGTATCAGCAGCATTTCCACCTGTTCCATTTAAAGCGAAACTAGCATAATGAATATCCCATGCAGTTTTTCCAGAAACAGTACCTGTAGCTTCGATATTAATATTTTGTGATAATGCAGCGAAACCTACACCCATGAATATTAATGTTAAACATAATGCAATAATTACAACATTCTTAGTTTTCTTTTCTCCCATCTTTTTCACCTCCTATATAAAAGTTATGAGAGATTTTTTATCCTCCTCATACTATAACAAGTATATAATGATATTTTTTTAAAGTCAATAATTTTAAATATTTTTTTTATTACTTGTCATTACTACGAAGTCTAGAAGCTATCTCTTTAATTTTTCTAAATCTATGGTTTAAACCTGATTTAGTAATGTTTTTGCCTGTTTCCATACTCATTATTTCACTAAGTTCAAGTAAAGAAGATTCAGGATATTTACACCTGTAATTAGCAGCCTCTAATAATTTTTCGTCTAAAAATTCTTCTCCCAATTTTTCTACAATAAGATTTATATCTTTGATTTGTTCGTTACTTGACATTAAAATCTTATCAGTATTAGCTTGTTCACAATTATTTAATCTATTCGTAATATTTTTTTGTTCTTTTAAAGCTCTAATATTTTCATAATACATAACACCTTGTGAAGCACCAATAAGTTTTAAAAAATCACTTATATCATCAGAATCTTTAATATAAACCATATATTTCTTCTCACGCATTAATATTTTAGCATTCAATTCAAATTCATTAAGAAGTCTTTGAATAAAAACTGCTTCAAACTTATTATCATATAAAAATTCCAAGTGATACTGAGAAGTCTTAGGATCATTTATACTTCCTCTTGCATAGAAAGAACCTCTTATATATGCTTTTATCTCATCTAAAGAACCTACTATATACTCTGAAACAGTCTCTAAATAATTTCCATTTTGATCAATAATTGATAAGTCTTCTAAAATCATTTGCTTTTTCTCTTTTATATAAACATAATAAATATTTTTCTTTGTAAAAAGTTGATTTGATCTATTTTCTATTTCACAATTTACATTATATAAATCCTTAATAAAAGAAAACATTCTCTTAGCAATCTTAATGTTCTCTGTATAAAGTTCTATATAATCATCAAAAATTTTACCATTTGATCTAATAAACGCAGATAATTCTGCGATTTTTTCAGATTGAGTCAAATTTAGCATAGATGTTTCATTTTTTATTTCTGAAGTAAATGACATAGCCTCAACTCCCCATTATAAATATCTATATAATAAATATATCATTATAGCAATAACTAAAATACAAATAAGTATTATAGGATAAAACATGGAACTAACAAATGCAGCATCAGTTTTATTATCATTAACTGCCATTGCTCTTCCTATTGGTGTAGAAAAAGAAAGCACATTAGCATGTGAATTACCTTTTCCCCCATTTTTATTTATATTAGCTATATAATTATTTAAATAGTCATATTTTCCCTCAACAATTCCATCATAATATTCCTTGTACTCAGGAATTGTACTAGCTATAAGATGATAGTTATCCTTTATAAAACTTGGATTAGCTCTAGAAATTTTTACATAGTCATAAAATGAATTAGTACCTGTTTGTAATGAAACATATATACCTAAAGATAAATATGCTAAATCTCTTATATTTTCTTGTTTTTTTTCATCACTAGATGCTTTTATAATATTAGAAAACATAGGATATAATTCATCATAACCATCTTCACTAGTTAAATATATTGAATCAAAATCAAGATTTTGAACATAGTAACCTCTCTTATGCCACTCAAAAAGTTGTTTATCTAAAAGGTATAATTTACTTACAATTTCTGTAGAATCTTTTTCACTATTTAAATAATTAACAAATGACATAGTCTTTCTATTTTCCATACTATCACCATTATAATTATATCATTTAAAAAGCATTAATCAATAAGATTTATAATTTTCCTTCTAAGAGTTTTTTTAATACTTCTAAGATAATTATCAACATCTTTATATCTAAGATCTAAAAGAGTTGCAATTGCAGCATTAGAAAACCCATTAAGTTTTAGTTCATATACAGGCATATACTCATCTTTCAATTCATATTTTAAATCTAAAATATATTTTTCCATTTCTATACTTTCAAATTGAAGTTCAACAGAATCATCATGAGAATACAAGGTATCTTCTACAACAAAATCATTTTTAGAAATTGGTGTGTCAAAAGAAACTGCAGATGACAAAATCATATTTTTACCTCTAAGCATTTTAGCAACATAACCATTCATTTCACGACTAATACAAAGTTTAGCAAGTGTATAAAACAAACTTCCAGATTTACCATTAAAACTTGTAATAGCGTTATTAAGTCCATACATTCCTTCTTGAAACAAATCATCATATTCAACTAATGCACTTTTATAGTTTTCACAAAGTGTTTTAGCCATCCTATGAATTAAAGGTTTATATTTAGCATAAATCGAGTTATAAACTTCCTCATTATTTTCACCAACTAAATACAACAATTCATAATCATTAACACCCTTATATCTCATAGCATCACCTTATTTTTTTGAACGAATCACCTCATAAATCATAATTCCTGCGGCAACAGACGCGTTCAAACTATTTATTTTTCCATACATAGGAATTTTTGCAATAAAATCACAAGCATCATGAACACTCTTACTAATTCCATTTCCCTCATTTCCAATAACTAAGGCAATCTTTCCAGAATAATCAATTTCTCTATAATCAGTACTATTATCCATATCAGTACCAACTATCCAAAAATTTTCTTTTTTTAATTTATTTATTACTTGTAAAAGATTAGTAACCATAGCAATCTTCATATTCTCTAATGCACCAGCACTAGTTTTCATAACAGTTGCATTAACAGAAACACTTCTATCTTTAGGAATAATTATACCATTTACTCCTGCAGCCTCGCATGTTCTAATAATAGCACCTAAATTATGAGGGTCTTCTAAATGATCTAGTATAACAACAAAACTATCAGGATCACTTATCATTTCTTCTACTTCTGAATATGCAAAATCACCTATGTCAAGTATTATACCTTGGTGTGAAAATTTTGCAAATCTAGAAAAATCATTTTTATCCATGATTTCAGGTTTTAATTTACGTTTTTCTATTAATGAAAGTATCTCTTTATCAGAAAAATCTTTCTGAATTATTATTTTCTTAATTTTTTCATCTTTTTTTAAAATTTCTTTTGCGACATTTCTTCCATACACTAACATACTAATCCTCCAAGTTTAATATAATATTCATAATATAATCAATTCTATCTATTTTATTTTCTAAATAAAGGTATCCAATCAATGCTTCCAACGCAGTTGCATGTTTATAAGTTAAGATATCACAATTTTTAGGATGTTTACCACTTCTATAATTTCTAGCTCTTCTAACAACATCATTTTCTTGGACGGATAAAATGTTTTTATCCACAAGTTCTGTTAAAAACTTAGCTTGTGCTTTGGCACTTACATAATTAATAGATTCTTTTTGAAGATCATTAACATTAGAAATACCTTTTTTTATTAAGTATTCTCTAATATATCTTTCATAAATAGTATCACCCATATATGCTAAAACCAAAACATTAATTTCTTTAGTACTCATTATATATATCTCCTAGCATCAAATATTGTTTTAATCTTTATCCCTTTAGCTTCTTCCATTTTATCTCTAATTTCTTCATAATAAGAAACAAAGTCACCAGAAGGTTCAATTTCAGATAAATCAGGTATATATAAAGATGGATTATAAATATCATCAGTAGAAAAAAGATATTTCCTAATAGTCGCATTAACTAATCTAAAATTCTTATTCCAAACTTCATCTTTTGAAGAAACAGAATCAAAGCACCATTCAACTGGATCAGTTATCTCTAACATACCTTTATCATAATTATACATTATATTTCCCTCATGTGAATCAAGAATTCTTATTCTTTCCATAGAAATATTATGAACATTGTCTAAAAGTGTAGAAGCACTCTTAACAAACTCTGAATAATCCAATCCATTAAAAGTTTCTAAGGTTTCACCATTTATAAAATCAGTAATATAACCTCTAAACTTATTATTAACAATAACTAATTTATTAGGTAAATTAGCTCCTTCGAATCTTAAATTTGTAAATTTGTTAAGTCTATACATATCATATTCATCCATAGAATAATTAAAGTATTTTAAACATTCGGAATCATTAAGTCTATAAACCTTAGAAGTAGTACCCATATCACCGTTTTTTACAAGACTAAGTTTTTTTATATCTGATTTACTCATTTTAACAAGATTTAAAGCTTCCATAAACCATACCCCCAAAAACATTTAGAAGTATTTTAACAGATTTTTATAATTTTGTAAATTAAAAGAGACTAATTATCTCTATCACTAAACATAACAATTAGTCTCAATATTTGTAGTATTGTTGTTAAAACAGATGCAACATAAGTATAGGCAGCTGCTCTTAACATTTTATTACTAGAATTTATTTCATTATTATTTAAAAGATTATACTTTGCAAGTTCATCCTTTGCTCTAGAAGATGCATTGAATTCAACTGGTAATGTTATTATTTGAAACAATAATATAACTATTTCAAGACCAATACCAAACCAAATCAAATCCATTAACCCAAATAAAGCACCAACTAATATTGCAATATATCCACCATAAGATGAAAATCTAACAAGTGGAAACATCATAGATCTAAATCTCATGAAAGAATAGCCTTCTTTATCTTGAATTGCATGTCCAACTTCATGAGCCGCAACAGAAGAACTAGCTATAGTCTTTCCATGAAATATATCAGTAGATAATCTAATAACTTTTCTACCAGGATCATAGTGATCTGTTAAATTACCTCTAACCTCTGTAACATAAATATCTTTTAATCCATTCTCATCAAGTATTTTTCTAGCAACATCAAATCCAGTCAAGCCTTTACTATTTTCTATATTTTTGTATTTTCTATATGATACATTAACATATATTTGTGCTGCTAAACTTATTATAAAACCTATTATTAATAAAAATTCACCTATTAAATAATTATCCATATTCCTCCTAATTACATAATTTCATATGTAGTTCCTTCCCTAGTATCAATAAGTTTAACTCCCTTTTGAAGAAGCTCATCTCTTATTTCATCAGCTTTGGCATAATCCTTATTCTTTTTTGCTTCATTTCTTTCTTCTATTTTTTTATTAATCATTTCTTCAATCTCAGAACTAACCTCTTTTTCTTCCTCAATAAGTCCCAAAGAAAGAACTTTATCAAAATCATTAACTAAATATAATTTAGTAAAATCAGTTAATTCATCATCTTTTAAAACATCATACAACACAGTTAACATAGAAGAAGTATTTAAATCATTAGATATAGCATCCTTAAATCTATTTTGATAATAATCTAACTTCTCCTCATGTAAATCAGGTGTATTGTCAAGAGCTTTAATTCTATTTTTTAGTTTTTTATAAGCAGCTTGTGCACCATCTAGTGCTTCCCATGTAAATATTAATTGATTACGATAGTGACTATTTAAACAGAAGAATCTGTATGCAAGTGGTGAGTAGCCTTTCTCTTCAAGTAGCGAAACAGTTAAAAATTCACCCTTTGATTTACTCATTTTACCATCTTTATCATTTAAATGTTCTCCATGTAGCCAATAATTACACCACTTATGTCCAAAATATGCTTCACTTTGTGCAATTTCATTAGTATGATGTGGAAAAATATTATCAACTCCACCACAATGGATATCTAAGTATTCTCCTAAGTACTCTGCAGATATTCCAGAACATTCAATATGCCATCCTGGATATCCGACACCCCAAGGTGAATCCCATTTCATATCTTGATTAGCAAACTTAGAAACGGTAAACCAAAGACCAAAATCACCAGGATTTCTTTTTGATTTATCCTCTTCAACAGTTTCTCTAACTCCAACCCTTAAATCTTCAGGATTTTTCCCAGACAATTTATAATAATCAGTTGCCTTAGTAATATCAAAATATACATTACCAGAAGAAATATATGCATATCCATCCTCTAACATTTTAGATATCATTTCTATATATTTTGGAATATGAGCACTTGCTTTTTCCACAATAGCTGGTTTATTAATGTTTAATTTAGAAATATCATCAAAAAATGCTTTAGTATAGAAATCAGCTATCTCATAAACAGTTTTTCCTTCTCTTAATGCACCTTTCTCCATTTTATCTTCACCAGTATCACTATCACTAGTCATATGACCAACATCAGTAATATTCATAACTCTAATAACATTATATCCCATATATTCAAGACTTTTTTCTAAAACATCTTCAAATATATATGTTCTTAAATTACCAATATGAGCATAATTATAAACAGTTGGTCCACAAGTATACATCCTAACAATACCTTCCTCATTAGGAGTAAAAACCTCTATTTTTTTTGTTAGTGTGTTATACAATTTCATAAACATCATTCCTTACATTAATATTTTATTTTAAAAGCTAATATTTATTATGATTATTACTACATAATCCCCACTTACTGGTATTATAACATGTTTTTAAAAAATAGTTAATATACGACCTCCATTTAAAGGCAAAAATTTAAATATAATAAAAAAATAGTCAAAAATAATTCAACAATTTTTATTTTTTCATAATTTATAATAGAGGAGGTAAAAATGAATAACGAAATAGAAAAATTAATGCTTATGAAAAAGCTTTGTTATAGAAATTGTTACATAGTAGGTCCTACAGGGCCTACTGGGCCAAGTGGCGGAGCAACAGGCCCTACTGGTCCTACTGGACCTCAAGGTATTCAAGGTGAAGTAGGTGCAACCGGTCCTAGTGGTCCTACTGGACCTCAAGGTATTCAAGGTGAAGTAGGTACAACAGGCCCTACTGGTCCTACTGGCCCTGAAGGTATTCAAGGTGAAGTAGGTGCAACCGGACCTACTGGTCCTACTGGCCCTCAGGGTATTCAAGGTGAAATAGGTGCAACTGGACCTACTGGTCCTACTGGGCCTCAAGGTATTCAAGGTGAAATAGGTGCAACCGGACCTACTGGTCCTACTGGACCTCAAGGCATTCAAGGTGAAACTGGAGCCACTCCATCTTTAACAATTGGTACAGTAACAACAGGTGCTCCTGGGACAGAAGCAGCCGCAACAATAACAGGTGCTGCACCTAATTACACATTAAATTTAACAATTCCTCAAGGCCCTACTGGCCCTGCTGGTGCAGGAGGATAAAAGCATTAATTTAATTAATTACTACTTTTTAGTCTTACAAATTTATAAAATGTAAGACTTTTTATTATTTGAAACTAAATTTTAATGTATATTAACATTTACCACCATTATCTTTAAAATTAATAAGTGCATATTTAGAATATCTAAATATCTCCAATTTATATTTAGTAATATCTTCTACACTATTAATACCAGCAATACCTATATGTTCTGGTAATATGTTTAAACAAATGCCTATAAATGGTTTCAGAGTATCACTAAAATATTTAACATGATGCTTAAAAAATAATCCTGCTTCTAATACCAAGTATTTTATATCCACAGTTAAATAGTTAATAATGTTTGTTTTTAAAATAATTGGTGTTATTCTTTTTGAATAAATTCTTAATAGATTGCCACCTATAACATCTTTTATTAATCCGACAGTAGTAGTTTTACCGACACTACCGTTACTAATATTGTTTCAAAAGTTCTATTATTGATAATATAATTAAATAATTTATCTAAACTTTCCATAATATCTTCGACAATGATTACTTTGATTTTATCATTATTAAGATTGTTATATGTTTATTCATCTAAAACATAACTATAATCCAGATGCTCCATACTATATTGTTTTATTTTTTTCCTTGTATCAGAGTTTATAAGGTACCATCCACCTAAATCATCATATCTATTTAGATATATTGGAAAATATAAAATACTACTTCGTTTGGGTATACAATATATTTTAAAGTTCTAACAAAATCAAATTTCATATTTTTATTAATATTTACTGTCTTTTCTATTTTAAATATCTTTTCAAGCTCAAGATAGCTTAATATATATTGTTTCATATTACCACATTCCAAATTGATTATATCATGGAATTATATTTGTAGTAATTTTTTTATAAAAAGAAAAACTCATATTTCCATTTATTTAGTTGACTTTGCAAGCTTATTTACCACAACATTGTTTATATTTCTTACCACTTCCATATGCTCCCTTTTTGAGCATATTATTACTATATTTGGTACATATAGTATTATGGCTTTTAGCCTTATTTTATGGGCATTTAGTACATATTATTATCAGTATTATTTGTATTATAAATATTACTAATAATTTGTTCAATGTGGACAAAATGTGGACAAAGTCATCATACATTTTATCTTTTGTTTCCAAGGAAATTATAACATATATTGATTGTTTAATCAATGTGGGCAAAAAATAACACTACTAGGAAAAATCCTAATAGTGTTGAATTATTGCATTATACTATTTACTGATAATGATTTAATATATTTATCCATATAATCCCAATCAGGGTTATCAAATTTAGATGGTAATTTAATAATTTCACCTTTTATAGAATCTTTATTAGCCATATTATTATATGAATATTTATTACATACTTTAGATAAAACAGTTGAGATAAATAATCCATTAAATTCATTTAAATTATTATTTCTAAGAATAATAATAGATGATCCTGCTCCACCTCTACCTAAAAAATCGTCTTTTTGGTAAAAAGAACTTCCATCTACAGGACTTACTGTAATACAATTTCCTTTATCTAGTATTTCATTTTCTTTTGCAGTAACATATTTTAAAACTCCATTATTAAAGTTTCCAGAAGCTACAAAAGGTATTTCTCCATCTTCATAATTTAATTGACTTCTAGATGCTGGTCTGGAAACATCAAATAAATCCCCTACTTTAAATTCTTTCCATTCGCTTATATTCATAATATTTTTACTGAATGATGATATTTTGTTTATATTTTCGATTATTTTCTCATTGCTTTTAAAATAATTATCCATTATTTTTTCCATATAAAATATATCAAGTGAATCATCATCTTTTATTGGTAACTTAACTTCTATTTCTTTTGCTAATTGTCTTGTAAACTTATTAACATAATCAAAGCCTAATAAATATGCTGCTTTCTTAAAAACAGTTAAGAAAAATAACATTGATTTTTCTGTCCAAATATTATCATATGGATACATTCCTTGCACATGAGAATATCCTATAAAGTCATTAGGTTGATAAAAGATTGCCGAAGCGCTAGTTGTATCGCTAAAAGTTATTATTCCACCTTTTTCAGTTGGTTCTAAATTGACATATCCGCCTACACCATTATTGAAACTTGAATTAACTATAACTGGAATATTACCTTCTTCCTGAAATAATAGTGAGTTTTTTAGATTATAATTTTTTGTTGGATGAATATCAAATAATTCTCCTACTTTAAATGATTTCCAATTATCTATATTTATTTTATTCATTTTCATCATCCTTTGGAATTTCAATAGTTATATTATTTTTATTATCTTTGAATGAGCCATTATATAAAATATTGTTAATTAAGTTATCATTAAAGTCTTTAATATCTATTTTATTATTATAAAAATTATAATCTAATGCTGTTTTTCTAAAATCCTCATCATATAATTCCAATTCTTTTGCTGGTACTTGATAACTCAAATGTTGATCAACATCAAAACCTGGTTTAATCCATTGTATAGAATCATCTCCACTTTGTTTGTTAATTATATTTACCCATTTATCTTCAATAGATTGCCACTTACCTTTAACATCATGTCTTCCTTGATTTTTAACAGTTTCTAATCCATCTTCAGAAATGTAGCAAGCAAATATTTCTTTATCATTTTGAGGAATACCTGACTCAAATATAAATACTGAGGTTGTAATACCTTCGCTAAATGTCTTTTCAGGTAATTTTACTATTTTTTTCAAAGTATGCTTCATTAAAATTCTTTTAACTAAAGTTTGATTTACTTTTTCTAATTTTTTTTCAGGTAATATGAAAGCACATAAAGTTCCCATTGGAACACTGTCCAATACATTTTTTACAATTGGAATACAACCATACTTATTTTCAAATGGTGGATTCATTAAGACCTTTGTTATATTTTTATCTTTTATCCAGTTACTTGCTTCTTCAGTTCTTGAATCTAATTGAACTAAATTAGTTTTACCATCTTTATGAATTAACATATTAGCACATGCTAGGGCATATATTTCCCTATCAAATTCAATACCGTATAACTGTTTAGATTTAATATTTTTAGCAGTTAAAGTATTAATTCCACCTGCTTCACTTATCATATTACACATTGCTTTAACCAAAAAAGCTCCAGATCCACAAGCTGCATCAAGTATTACATCATCCTTATGAACACCTATTAATCTATACATTAATGATGTTACATGATCTGGTGTAAATACTTGCCCACTTTCAGATTTTTTCTTATATCTATTAAATTCATTAAAGAAGATACCCATAACATCTTCACCATTCCAATAATCACTATTGATAGAATCACTTATTTCTGTAACCCATTCAATGAAATTTGAAATAGCTTCTTGATTACTAGTTGTATTCATCTTTATATCAGAAAAAACTTCTAATAGAATATCAATTTTTGGATTAACATTATCCTCATTTTTTAATTCAGTTTTTAAAGTTGATTTAATACATGCTGAGAATGTTTCATAATCCATTTTTTTATTTAATGGAGCATCATATCTTTTTGCTACTAAAGCACATGCTGTAAAAATCATTCTATGATATAAGTTTTTAATACCAAATTCAGTATGTAAACAATTATTTATTTTTGCAGTTAAAGAATATATCTTATCTTTGTCAATTTTATTCTTATTAAGTAAACCAATATAATATTCTTTATTTTGTAATTCATTAGTTGTTTCAATCTCATTATTATTTCTATAAACTTTAATATCAAAACCATTATAAAGAATACCAATTACATTTTTGTATTTCGTTAATGCTATAGTACAATTCTTTTTAATTTCTTCAATTTGTTTATCTTTTAATTCAACCAAAGAAGATTTTGCTTCTAATATTATTGCAGGATCATTCGTATTATCTGGAAGATACCAACCGTCCGGTTTGTCATTAACTCCTTTGAATCCTAATTGGTTAAAAGTCGTTAATTGTCCAACACCTGCTTTTACGTTTTTAATTTCTTCTTTAAATCCTAGTATATAACCAGCCATTTCCCTGATTTCATCTTCTGTATAATTTTGATTATTTAATACACCTGCCATATTATTTCACACCTTCCTTTATTGTCTTGAATTCAACTAAATTACTGATATCGCAATCAAGAACCTCAGCAATTTTCTTTAACGAATTTAAACTAATTTCTTCATCTTTAGCAATTTTTGATATTGTAGTTGAAGACAACTTTGTTAATTTTTTTAATCTTGTTTTTGTCATTTTATGCTTCTTTAATTCGCACTCTAATGGTAAATAAGATATCTCTTTCATACTATCATCACACCTTATAGATATTATAACATATTTATCTTTATAAATATAGAGATTTTATATATATTTACATAATAAACATTTATAATTATAAATTTTTTGTTTATAATTATAAACATTGAAATACGTGGCACGTTTTGTTGCAAAGCAATGAAAGTGGCGATAGTATTTTTCTTTTTTATGAAACTAAATGTTGAAATAAAAAAGGCACCTTTACTACTTACGATTAGTTTGTAGTATTGGTGCTTAATGGGATTCCAAAGGGTTTATCCTTGGCACACATTGTTATTGGCTCTGCCAATATCATAGTGTGTTACTATAATGAAATTATAGTTCTTAGTTTAAAATCCAATATCAAAATCATCATCCTTATCAATTTCATCTCTATAATTGGATTTTATTGGTTGTTTCATATAAGAAGGAACGTTTGCATATTCAAATAATTCATCTTGTCTTTCAGTTCCTACTGATGTTTTATAGACATCTTTATTATTAAATAAGTTTTCATCATATATATCTTTTACTTTATCAGTAACAATATCTTTTGTTTCTTCATTTCCTCTTATAAGAAGTTTTCTAAAGAACTCTATAAGCTTTTCAACTATTTCATATATGTAACCTTTTAATCCTTTATTTTCTTCTTCTAATTCATCATTTCTCTGTTTTAAATATTTTACTTCATTAGTAAGATTTTTATTTTTTCTTTCTAGTGTGTTATAAGAATCAACTTGATCTTTTACTTCTCCTAAAACTACTTCAACTCTATCTTGTACATCCATCAAATCATCAACTTCTTTTATAACTCTATTCATAGAATCAAATGTTTCTTTTTTTACTTTTACATAATCTTTATCAAACAGGATATTCTTTTTATCTTTAAGACTCTCATTAAACTCATTTAGTTCATATTCTAATCTAGAATGTTTATTTCCTAAATCTTTATTTAAACTATTGGTTATCTTTTTTAATTCTTTTATTCTTATGTGCTCTCTATCACTATTCTTTATTCCTCTTTCTAGTTCAAAGCCTTTAGCATTTAATCTATCACAATATTTATCTTGTAATTCTGATAAATGTATTTTATCTCTTATATATTGTTTTTTAGATATTGTATATCTTTCTGTATTAGTCCTCTTATCTAACTTTTTTACTAAAGGAATGACTACACAATGTATATGAGGTGTTTTTTCATCCATATGAAGTGTAGCATGTAATACTTGTTCTTTCTTATATCCTAAATCTTGATATACGAATTCCATACAAGTATCAGCCCATTTCTTTATATCTTTATTTTTAAGACCTTTAAAGAAGCCTGGAGAAGCTGTGAATATCATTTCATCAGCTACTACATTCTTACTTCTATCTAACATTTGAGAATAAGTTCTTTTTCTATCTTCTCTTTCAGTTTTCATTCTTTCATCATGTTCTAATTTATATTCTTTTGTTATTTCATGAAATCCTTTTACATATTTTGAATCTAAAGGAACAAGTTCAATATTATTTTTAGTTAATTCTAGTTTTATATCTGGATTAGAATTATATGCCTTCTTTTCTCTTTTATTATGAGAACCTATTTGAGCCAAATCATTTAATGTATAAATAGGTTCACTTCTAAATATTGCATAGTTCATATTTATACCTCAAACTTAATAGCATTGTTAATAACATCAGATATATTAACTTTATCTAAATTATTAATAGCTTCTCTCTTATTAGCTTCTGTAGTAGATATATAATATTTTCTAGTAATAGATGGATCTGAATGTCCCATTAATTCTGATACCTCATTCATTAAAGTTCCATTATTAGTTAATCTAGTAGCATATGTTCCTCTTAAATCATAGAATCTAGCATTTATATTTAATTCATTCTTAATAATCTTATATGGATATTTTGTAATATCTGTACCTACATAAGTTCCATCATCTTGAGTAAATATAAAGTTTACTCTTTCTTCATTGTTATTGTTAATAACTATCCTTTTATCAACACTATCATCTTCTAAATGATAATACTTATATTGTGTTCCAAATATTTCTTTTAAATAATCTTGTCTATTCTTATAGTTTATTAATGCTTGTTTTAATGTATCGCCTATATAAACTGTTCTTGTTCCTGAATTCGTTTTAGTTGGTCCTAAATACCATCTTCCTTTATGGTCTTTAGGTCTATCATAAACACTGTGTTGAATATTTATTATTCCTTTATCTAAATCTATATCTTCCCAAGTTAGTGCAAATACTTCTCCAGTTCTTAATCCTGTATAACAAGATGTTAAGAACGAACATATAAATGTTGCATTAGCTTTAAATCTTTCTAGAATCATATCTATTTCTTCTTTAGTATAAAGATGTTTAACATCTTCTGAATATTTATTAACTTTTGGAAGTCTTAATGTTAGTGCTGGATTATATTTTATAAATCCATATAGATTACATGCATCTCTAAATGATCCTTTAACTACTTTTAATATGTTTTTATAGTATGATTTAGAATGATTAAATTCATTTACTACATCAGTTATGTAACTATTTAAAGATACACTTGTTATAGTAGATAATTTAAACTTACCTATTTTAGGTTTAATATACTTATTAATTAATAATGTATATGTTTGAATAGTATTATATCTTAAGTTATTTTTGCAATAATTCTCTAACCAGTAATCTAAATAATCACTATATGATAAGTCACATGACTTAAATGGTATTCCTGCATTAAGATATTCATTATAAGCTTGTACACCAGCTTCTTGAGCTTCTGGTTTAGTTCTATAACCTGATTTACTCAGCCATTGTCTTTTACCATCTACAGGTGCTATTTCTACCCTATATTCATAATAAATTCCTCTTTTTCTTATATTTATCTTACTCAATGACAACACCTTCTAACTTTTTAATATTGTCTAGATCAGATAAATCATTACCTTCATTTACTATTAAGAATTTTTCTAATGAACTTTTTAATATTTTCATACTTCCTAATTTAATTGCTGGTAAATATCCTTTATAAATTAATTGGTAAATATAATTAGGACTAGAATGTAATATCTTTGCTACCTCTTGAACTGTATATACTAACTTATCATTCATTAGAATCACCTCTAAACTCTTTAAAGATTTCTTCTAACTCTTGATATTGTTTTAATTCTTCTGGATTACTTAAATCCCATGGCTCTGCTTCAACTTCCCTATGTAACCAATCAGGTGTATTATCTTTTATATTATTTTTATAATTATTATATTTATTATTATATCCGTTTGAATAACCACCATTATATTGGTTATCTATCTTACTACTATTAGGTTTAATATCCCATAGATCCTCGGTTAAATAAATGGTCCTATTAGATTTACCATGTGTTTCATTAGTATATACACATTTTATAAATCCATATCTTCTTAAATTTGTAATATGTTGTGATACTGAATCTTCTTTAATACCATACATATCAGCTAATGCTTTATTAGTTACCCAACTAAATCCCTCCTTCTTACATAAATATACTAATCGCTCTGCAATTAGTTTGTCCTCAGGAGATAACTCTTTTGTTTTGTATATCTCCTTTGGCATAATTGCGAATATTGTTAAATATTCATCACTCATCTTAATTCCTCGCTTTCTTATTTGTTTGGAACTAAGGGGCCCCTGAGTTCTTAATTACATTATCTAAGAAATCGGTCCTTCAAACCATGCGAAAAAACTCTATAGTTTTTCCTATAGAGTTCTATATTTACTCCGAATTTTCTCCGGATTATTTATTCAGTTATTGTAACAATATTTCTATCTATGTATTTTTTAAATTCAGATACTAATTGTGAGTCTATATGCATATCTTCCATCATGCCTAATTGTAGAGCCATTTTTATATATGCACTCTTTTTTGTTTGATAATACTTATCTTTATGAATACACATTTCATCATATAACGATTCATCTACATATTCTTTAGGTTTATCATATTCAAAATTCTTAATAATAAATTTTTCAGCTTCATCTAAATTTTCAAAAGCATCTTTTACTCTTGTTAATAATGCTTCGCATAATAACACAGAATTTCTATAATCTTTTTTAGTAAACATTTTGAATGACATATCATTCTTTAATTCTTGTTCATAAGAATTATAACTTTTTAAAACTAAATTTGGATCTTCTACCATCCTAAATTCTAAATTTTCATCAATAGAATATTTTAAAAATTCTTGATATGCTACTTGATAAAAATAATTATCTTCCAATTGTAAAAATATATCATGAATATCCTTCATAGCTTCCTTATGATTATAATCTTTAATCAATTCACTAGATAATGGTCTTTGTATTTCTAACAAAGATACATCTGTTTTATTGTCCTTATTTAATTGAACCATTCAAACCCTCCCAACAAAAAAAGAGAGCGAAAGACACTTATGTCTAACACTCTCTTAAAAGTAAATTTAAATATAAGTCATTTGATTTCCATTTCATAGAATCGCCTCACAATTAAATTTATTGTTTTATATATTATACTTTTAAAAAGAAAAAATCAAGAGTTTTCTTGATTTTAATTAAAATGTGAATAAATACGAGCTAATCGATAAATTGTAATTTAGCGAATAGTAACTTAATTTTCTTTTTTATTAAACATATGGCGTACTTTATCTATTCGATTATTTGGTCTACGTGATTGAATAACTGGTTCACAAGTAGCAATTTGATAATCTTTTAATTCTGTCAAAAAAACTGCTTGCCCATTTGTATATAGAGTTAAAGTATTACGATATTCATTAATACAACGTACAGGAATATGTCCTGTAAAAATAATTTCATCATTTTTTGATTGACTAGTTTCAATTATTGCACAATGTTTTTGTGCATCATTATATGCACGAGAAAGGTATCCCTGTGGTGTAAAAAGTATAAACGAAAGATATGGCTCTAATAATTGCGTTCCCGCTTTTTTCAATGTTTGTTCAAGTACAATTGGGGCAAGAAAACGAAAATCCGAGGGAGTACTAACAGGGCTATAATAAACACCATATTCAAAACATATTTTACAATCTGTTACTTCCCAGCCATACAAACCTTGCTCCAGTCCATAATTAATACCTTCTCTTACTGCATTTTGGAAACTTTGATTTAAATAACCGAGTGAAACTTTGCTTTCGTACTGTATTCCACTGCCAATTGGAAGTGGAGTTATTGATAATCCAATTGATGCCCAAAATGGATTTGGTGGTACTTCAATATGAATAGTATAATCTGCCTTTTGTAATGGCTTTTCCAAATAAATTACGGTTGGATCTTCGATTCTTATGTTTATGTGATATTTTTCAATCAACAGAGAACAGATAACTTCTAACTGCACTGTTCCTAAAAAAGAAATGACGATTTCATGTGTTATCGTATCAACACAATAACGTAAAAGAGGATCAGTATCTGCAATTTCTGTAAGAGCATCCAATAATTTTTCTCTCTCTTCTATTTTTATCGGTTCAATTCTTGTTCGTAGCATTGGTACAGGCTTGTCATTCCATACATTGCATGGCAAAATCTTTTCATTTCCTATAATATCGTTCAATCTTAATGTATTGTTAGGTATTATAAAAATATCTCCAGAACAAACTATTTCTGTCTGTATCATTTCTCCATTTGAAGGAATATATATTTCTGTAAGTTTCACTTTCTTTTTTTCTGACAATACAATTGTATCTCGTAAGTGTAATGTTCCACTGTAAAGACGCAAATAAACTAATCTTTGCTTATGGTCTGTATATTCAATTTTAAAAACTCTTCCACATAGTTCTGAATAATTCTTATTCATTTCAGGACAAAAAAGATTTGAAACAGCTTCAATGAGTTGTTGAGTTCCTATATTATTTTTAGCACTTCCATGGTATATAGGAAACAACGAACCTTTTTTAACACACCTATATTCTTCCTGCGTTAATTCCTGTATAGTCAATTTTTCTCCTGCAATATATTTTTTTAAAAGTTTATCATTTTTGGAAATTACAGGATCCCATTCATCTAAATCAATGATATTTTTAATTGATATTTCTGGAGTTAATGTTACATTTTGCATAACAATAATATCATTTGAAAGTTTTTCTTTGATATTTTGATAAATATTATTTAAGTTAATTCCATACTGATCTATTTTATTTATAAAAATAATTGTTGGTATATTCATTTTTTGAAGTGCATGGAATAGTATTCTTGTTTGTGCTTGTACACCATCTTTAGCAGAAATTACTAAAATAGCTCCATCAAGAACAGATAAGGAACGATACACTTCTGTTATAAAATCTGTATGTCCAGGAGTATCTACAATATTGATTTTGTAGTCATTCCAATTAAAAGAAGTAACTGCTGCCTGAATTGTGATTCCACGCTGACGTTCTAAAAACATAGTATCTGTCCTTGTTGTTCCCTTATCTACACTGCCTAATTCTAAAATCGCTCCACTTGTATAAAGCAGACTTTCCGTTAAAGTCGTCTTTCCTGCATCTACATGAGCAAGAATACCAATGTTGATTATTTTCATGAAATTTCCCTCCCTACAAATTTATCTTTTAACTTAAAATCAATATTTGCTAATTTTGTCCTTTTAAACTATTCTCAAAATCAATTATCCACTTTTCTAATGTTTCTACTAATGCTAATTGTTGTTTGAACATTTGTTTTCCAACATTAGGAATATGTTGTCTATGAGATTGTCTTTCATTTAGCAATTCTTTTAATTCTAATATCTTTGATTTTATATTAGAAACAAGAATCTTTTTTTGTTCATCATCTACTAAATCTAAATTCGTAATAATAATATTAAAATCCAAATATAGACTAACATCATAATTTGAAATATCATTCATAAGTCTATTAAAATAATCATTACCTTTGTCAGTAATAGTATATACTGCTTTATCTGGCATATTTCCCTCTTTCTCTTTATGGCTAACAATATATTCTTTTGATTCTAATTGTAATACTTTCTTATAAATAGACTGTTCACTAATTCTTACCCATCTTGGTATATTACGATATTCTATATTTTTTTTAATATCATAAGCACTTTGTGATTTTTGTTTAATAAGTCCTAATAATACCAAATCTATATTTGACATAATCTCTACTCCTTACTTAATATAATCTGTAACGCCAAGTCTATTTCCAAATGGATCTTCAAACTCGACTGCATTACCAGTTCCAATTTTAAAAGGCTCACTCAAAAATTTTATACCATTATTCAACATTTCTTTATAGAAGATTGCAACATCTTCTACTTCAAACCATATTGTAGGCTTTAAATTCTCAAATTTATTTTTGTCTTTTAAAATTATTGCAGGTTCTTCATTTCCAATATTATAAGCAACCATTCCCTTATCAGAAAAATCAAATTTCTTTTTTAACCCCAATATTTCCTCATAATATCTTTTTGCTTCTTCCATATTATCTACAGGAAGAAAATAGTTGTCATAATTTTTCATATATTTAAGCCCTTCTTTCTACTACAAACTATACTACTATATTTTATAGTAGTTATAATTAAATGTCAATAAATAATAAAAAAATAATTGCATTTAATTCGTTTATAATTCTTATAAAAAATAGATTAGTTGCACTGAACTAATCTATTTGTATAACTGCTTGTCGTACAAAAAAGACTGTCATTACTGACAATCTTTTCGGTAAATTACTATAAATCAATAACTATAAAATTGTAATTTCTTATTCTAATTCTTTTTTATGATTTAAGTGTATTCCTATATGTCCTATTCCTAATACTATTGTTGATATAATAAGAAATATATTTCTACCATATATACCTAGTAACAGAAATGCAACTACTGGCAAAGTAGCTCCTGCAACTGGTATTCCTAACAAGCTACTATACATATCTTTCATTGTTTTATTACTTTTAAAATATCTTATCCAATATATTTCGTATAAAATCATTATAATAAAGGCAATTAACAATATACTAGACCAGTTTGATATTTTATTTATATTAAAATCACTAAATATCAATGACAGACAGGTTACTAGCATTTCTCCAAGCCACTCCAATAGTAGTAATACTTTATTTTCATTTTTTACATATTTATCATAGCCTTTAGGCTTATTTTTACTCCATATAATATTTGGTAACATCAACATTAGTAAAAATATTAAACCTATATATGAAAATCCAAAGTGAATATTCATTAACTCATCTCACTTCCATATTGTAATTTCTCGCACACTTATTTTTCTATTGTTATAATCTTTGTCGCTACTTTCTCTACAAAAGTTGTATCGTGTTCAACAAAGATTAGTGTTGGATTATATTTTAAGATTGAGTCCTCTATTTGTTCTCTTGTTAGTATATCTATATAATTCAATGGCTCGTCCCATATATAAATATTAGCTTGTTCTGATATACTGTTTGCAATTAAAATTTTCTTTTTCTGTCCTTCGCTCATTTCTTCAATTTTAGTATCAAAATCTAATTTTGAAAATCCCATTTTAGATAACATTGCTTTAAAAATACTTTCATCTATTTTATTATCTTGTGAAAAGTTTTTTAAGTTTCCTTTTAAATAGTCTGTATTCTGTGATACATAAGATATTTTTAAGTCATTTGCTATTTTTAATTCTCCGTTATATTGTATCTCTTGACCTAAAATCAATTTTAATATACTTGATTTTCCTATTCCATTTTTTCCAACTATTGCAATTCTATCTCCATTTTCTACTTCAAATGAAACTGGAGAGAATATTATTTTTTCATTGTATTTTATTTGTAAGTTATTTGCTAAAATCAATGGACTTTTTCTACTTCCTATTGGAATTATTTTTAAACTATCATTTCTATCTATATTTTTTAATAAATTAGTTTTTTCATCTATTGCCTTTTCAATTCGCCCTTCCATAACTTTTGACTTTTTCATCATTTTAGCAGACTTATGTCCTAGGTAACCTCTGTCTATCTTTGATTCTGAATTGCTTGTTTTATATTTTGACTTTTCAACCTCATTAGACCATTTTGCAGTATTTTTTGAAGCAATTTCAAGTTTATTTATATCTTTTTGTAATTTTTCATTTTGCATTATTTCAAAATTATCTTGTCTGTCTTTATTTTCTTTCCAAGATGAAAAATTACCCTGCTGTATTTCAATATTAGTGTTATTTATAGAAATAATATGATTTACAACTTTATCTAAAAAATTTCTATCGTGAGATACTAATATAAATCCTTTTTTCTTTTCTAAATAATTTACTAAATTATTTCGTGTTTCAATATCCAAATGATTTGTAGGCTCATCTATAAGTAAAAAGTTATTACCTTTTAAAAATAAACTTATTAAAAGTATCTTTATTTGTTCGCCACCACTTAATAAGTTAAAACTTCTATATAATACTTCAGTATCTGTATTAAGTAAATTTAATTCTCTTATAATTTCCCAATCTTCAACATTCGGAGCAATCTCATTTACTATTTCTATTGCCATTCTTTCTTTGTTTTTTACTTCAAAAGGGAAGTAATCAAACTCAACATTTTTTGATATTGCACCTTGATATTCATATTTTCCTAATAATAACTTTAAAAATGTAGTTTTACCTTTACCGTTTCTTCCAATTAATCCTAATTTCCAATCAGTATCTATATTAAATGATACATTTTCAAATATATTTTTTAGGCTTCCATCATATCCAAAAGTTAAATTGTTTACACTTATTAAAGACATCTATTCCTCCTACAAATTATTATTTTGCGAACTACTAAATTGTAATTTATAATTTGCTTATTACTTTTTTCTGTCAACTTCTTTGTTTACACTATTGCTAATAATATAGAAATTGGAAATATAGCTACTGGATAAAATTCTTATTTTCAATTTTTCAATTTAAAAATTTTCTTTTGGCGCTTAGTTTCAAATTTCCAATAACCATGATTACGATTTCGATGTTTTTTTTGAATCTTGTTTTGATTGTTTTTCATGGCTTGTTCAGCATTTAATATAATAGCTTTTTTTTCGTTGGAAACAAATTTAAGAAAAACATCATATAGGTATAGCCATCCATCGTATGAGATCTCAGTAAGCGTTGACTCTAATTTGATTTTTAAAAACTTGCAAATGCGTTTTTGTTGCTCATAAGTAAACAATTTTTTTGTTTTATCTTTGAAAGTATTTCCAGACGCTAAAAATATATATGATAAAAAATTTCTATAGTCTGTCGCATCCTCAACATCTGCTGATGTTTTTCTTTGAAAGTGAGCAAAACATATTCGTGCATTTGGCACAGGATAAAAATCTGATGGTTTAAACTCATAAATCAATTCAGCGGAAAACCAAGGTTTGTATAAAAGAGACCTCAAACTTTCGTTATAAAAAGGCTGTCCAGAATACCTTATAAAAGCTTCATACTGCATTATGAAATATATATCTTCAGGAGGATTATCATCTTCAAATACTTTTTTCATAATATCAGCAGTTATGTTAAATGGAATATTTGCACATACTTTATATGGTTCTTTTACTGATATTTTATATTTTAAAAAATCCATCTCTATTATTTGAACTTTTTTAGATTCTTTATACCTTTCAGATAAAGTTTTCGCTAATTTTGCATCAAACTCTATTGCTATAACTTTCTTGCTTTTTTTTGCAAGTTCATTGGTAATAATTCCTTTTCCAGGACCTATCTCAATTACAATATCGTCGTTACAAATATTACTCTTTGATAACAAGGTCGCTACAAGTTGTTTACTATGTAAATAATTTTGCGAATGTTCTATTCCCATAAATACCTCCTTTACAAATTACTATTTATTTAAATTAAATATTGAATATACCATTAAGCCAACACCAATGCCAAATAATATACATCCATATATTTCACTTAACTGATTTGCAAAAAATCCTACCATTCCACCACCTAAAGCACATAATATTGCATATAATAATTTTTTCTTATCCATTTAATCAACTCCTCCTACAAATTACTATCTGTTGTTATAATACCATAAAAAGAAAAATTATTCTATACTTTCGTATAAAGTAATTCAAAAATTGTAATTTATTTTTTAAATATAAAAGATGGTGGCATTAGCCA
>ENA-ORTN01000823-ORTN01000823.1-human-gut-metagenome-genome-assembly--contig:-NODE-823-length-33715-cov-8.177154_pt1 | contig 33715 bp, 20 predicted proteins | sample MGYA00242070_ERZ509189 | MGnify/ENA primary metagenome ERZ509189 (study PRJEB26280, sample SAMEA2338821) | human gut metagenome | biome: human gut; feature: human-associated habitat; material: faeces...
GCAACTACATTGGAAATGTTATTCTGCTTTATTTCATTGAGAAGTCTCTTTGGCTCAATTCCCACCTGGATCATCTTGGTTCCGTCTTCATTCCAGGTGATGGCATACATCATTTTCTTTCCCTCTGCAGTATTTGGAGTAACATCCTGGCACATGGTCAGCGATTTATTCTTAAGCATGGGCTTAAAATACTCCATCTGCGCACCGGAATCAAAATTATAGCCAAAATACTTGGGCGCAGAACCACTGTAAATAGTTCCCTGATCATCAAACAGATGTATCTCATCAACGGCCATTAATTTTGCTATTTTCTGCAGCTCATTCACATCATATTCTACCGCCGGATCAGCATCAATCATATATGACACAGCTTTAGCCCTTACAATATAATCGTCCTTTAACGATTCGATCAGCTCGTTCCTGCTCTCATCATTTTTATCAAGCACAGTAATCACACGATCAAGAAGCACCTTTGATGTTCTATGGGCATTTTTGTCATTAACATATTTCAAAATGCTCGCTTCAAGGAGTAAGGCAACCACAATTATCATAATAGATAAAATTATAATTTTTTTCTTCTTCATATTTCCCGTTCCTTTGTCAGATATGTGGTTTTAGTGTAGCAAACGGCAGATGGGATGTCAACCTGGGAATCGTGTGCAGGCATCAGAAACATTGTACAATTTTTATAAATTTCCCCATTATCATTGCTATTTTTTGGTAAAAAGAGTATACTTTGAAATACTAAACATCAGGAGTACAAAATTATGAACACACACTCATCCGGATATTACAGCATAGACAAAGACTATAATATCCTAAGCTATAACGACACTGCCAAACAGCTGTACCCCAATCTCCAGCCGGGAGTGAAATGCTATAAGGCACTTATGGGGCTTGATTCCCCATGCCCACCCTGCCCTGTAGCACTGGGGATACAGGGACCAAAGACTTACCTGGATCCGATCCGCCATATTTATGAAACAGTTGATGCAGTAGAGACTGTACAGCCCGATGGCAGCAGAGGACATGCACTTGTATTCAGCACAGTAGCCGAAGGAGAAAGCCTGTCAAAGTCTATTCCCACAGGTGAGAACTCTCTCCGTCTGCTGGGTGCCATCAACCTGCTTGCTTCTGACTACATGTCTGTTTATGGCGTAAACCGGGAAACCGGGAAAATCTCCGTATATCGTTCCAGATTTACTGATGCTTTTGCGGATCTCGATATTAAAGATAATTCAGACTATAAACTGTCATTTGATTTTCTCATTCAGAAATATGTTCATCCGGATGAGCGTTCCTATGTATCCAGACACCTGAATTATGAAACCCTGCTGGAAAGACTTTCTCAGGAAGCCTCTTTCAAATTCCATTTCAGGCTTGTCACAGATACTGTCCATTACTATTATCTGCTCATTGCCAGAAACGGAAACGCCGATGACTATCGGGATTTTGTGATTGCAGTGGCCTGTGAAGACAATGATGTGACAGCACGCAAGATTTATGAAAACCAGCTCCACTCTCTTCTGGCATCCATTACCCATGCTGCCGGCTACTTTCATCTCGACCTTACAGATGATAAGATTCTGAAGATCGGAGGAACCTCTGCCCTGGCCTATGGGCTGGATGCTGACGCTTCCATTGACCATTTTATCGCAGAGACTGCTGTTTTCATACCGGTATTAAAGGACAGAAACGATTTCATCAATGCATTTTGCCGCAGTTCCCTGATGAAAAGCTATGAGGACGGTCAGGTGGAAGTCACCAGGGTTTCCCGCTGTCTCTACGATGACAATATAGCCAGGATTTCCAAATATGTGGCGAGACTGCTGCTCAATCCTTCCAACAACCATCTGGAAGCAATCCTCTACGGTGAAGATGTCACCAGAACACAGGAAGCCTATGAGACACAGGTAAGTATTGTCCAGACACTGAGCAGCAACTACCTGAACGTATACCTGATCAACCCCAGAGAAAAAACTCTCTCTGTGATCAAGCAGGAAGACCATGATGTCCCTGATCCAGACAAAAAACACAACGATACATATCCCTATGATCTTTTCCTCTCAGATTATATCCGGCAGCGTGTATATCCGGATGACCGTACAATGCTGGAAGAATCACTGGAACTGGGTAATGTAATGAGTGTTTTGTCCGGTCAGTCCGAATACAAGGGAAATTACCGGATAAATGACAGGGATGGTATCCATTACTATCAGTTCCGCTTTATCAAAAACGAAGACTCCGGTATCATTGTTCTGGGATTTCTGAATGTGGACGATGTGGTGGAATCAGAGATCCGGCACCAGAAGCTCCTTAAAGAAGCTCTTGACACTGCCGAACGCGCCAATGCAGAGAAATCCAATTTCCTTTCCCGTATGTCCCACGATATGCGTACACCTCTGAATGGGATCATTGGTCTGCTGGAAATTGATAAAAAACATGAAAATGATGTTAAATTCCTTAAAAATAATCGTGAAAAAGCATTCATTTCGGCCAGTCATCTGCTTTCTCTCATCAATGATGTGCTGGATATGTCCAAAATCGAGGAGGGTGGACTTGTACTCAACCATGAACCTTTTGATCTGATCAGATATGAAAAAGAAACACAGATGCTGATCGATATGCAGGCACAGAAAAACGGCATTGATTTCACCGTTCATATCGCACCGGAGATATACGAACATCCCTTTGTATACGGAAGCCCTCTGCACCTCCGTCGTGCCATGATGAATATTTACAGTAATTGTATCAAGTATAACAGAGAGAATGGGGCGATCCATACGGAGATCAATATTCTCCCTTCCCATGATCATAAACTGGTCTGCAGATGGACGATCTCTGATACGGGAATCGGCATCAGCAGAGAATATCTGGAGAAGATCTTTGAACCCTTTACTCAGGAGAAGGTGGATGCCCGGAGTGTATATCATGGCACCGGACTGGGTATGAGCATTGCCAAAGCGCTATTTGAACAGATGGGGGGTACCATTGAGATTTCCAGTACTCCGGGTATCGGAAGTACTTTTGTGATCACTCTGCCATTTGAAGAGGCAGAAGAAACGGATATCTCTTCTGAGACAGAATCTGAGCGAAACTCCATTCAGGGCATAAAGATCCTGCTGGCGGAGGATAATGAGATAAACCGAGAGGTGGCACAGGTACTCCTTGAAGAAGAAGGGGCTGTGGTAACTGCAGTATCCAATGGCAGGGAAGCTGTGAAACTTTTCTCCAGTCATCCTGAGGGGACATTTGATGTAATACTTATGGATATTATGATGCCTCTGATGGATGGATACGAAGCCACACGCCAGATCCGGAAGCTTGACAGGACGGATGCTTCTTCCATTCCCATCATCGCACTGACCGCCAATGCTTTTGCAGAGGATGTACGCCATGCACTGGGCTGTGGCATGAACGCACATCTGGCCAAACCACTGGATGTGGAAAAAATGATCCATACGATTGCCCTGTATCTGTAAATAAATATTTTTTCTGCAAATATTGCACAGTAACAGATTCTGTGCTATCATTCTTAAAAAAGCTTAAGTGGTAAAGTATATATTTTACCCCCGGCATAACTATTATTTAACATTTTTATTTACAGGTAAAATACATGCAAAAAAAAGATAAAGGCTTTACTCTGGTTGAACTTGTAGTCGTGGTCGCAATCCTGGCAATTCTTGTCGGACTTCTGGCGCCTTCTTACACAAAATATGTGGAACGAAGCCGCGAATCAACAGACCTGGCAAACGTCCGCACTGAGTATGGCGAAATGATGGCAGATATAAATCTGGATGGAAAAGATCCCAAAGATGCAACGAGAACAGTTAAGCTGAAACAGAAAATAGATGACTGGCAGTCCGCAAAAACTATCACCATCGCCGGGATTTCCCATACTGTAGGTGACGAAGATACTGCCAATTGGAAAGGAATTCCAGTCGCCAATGGAACATGTGAGATTTCCCTTAATGATGATAACAGTGTGAAATTTACATGGTCCGGCGGAAATGGGAGTGGTGTGAAGAAATATCCGTTTAATATTAATGAAGATTTGATGGGGCCGCTCAAGGATTCTGGTTTATTAACCACTGATGCTGATATAATGAATACATATAACTTTGAAATTGATTCCAAAGCAGGTACCAAAAGAGTTAAGAAAATTGAAAACGAAATTGCCAAAAAAGAAAAAAGTCTGCTGAAATACGGTACCTGGGCATATTATGGAAATGGAAATGGAAGATTTCCATCCGATCGTTATCTTTTTTGGACTTCTTTAGACACCAATAAAGTAGGTGTTAACCAAAAAATCCCAGTTATTATCAGCACAACAGATGGCAAATTCTATGTTTCCGAAACAACAACTGCTACTCGCTCCAAAAAAACTTATGTGACAATCCTTGCAACTGTAAAAACGCTAAACGATTACAAAAAATATCTTTCTTCAGATCAAAAATACGATACTTTGCAGGACGCTTACGATGCATATGAAAAGCTACTTACCGAAGGTAAATATATGAAATATAAGGATACCCTGCCGGAACCATAAAAAACTCCCTGTTCAGACCAGAAATAAAATATTTCCGGCCGAGCAGGGAATTTCTTTCTTTACTGATTATCATACCGCATCCTTATACACTCTCTGGATATGCATTGCCAGATATCCTGTCTCGGTTTCATCCAGATTATGTCCAATACATCCTTCCAGGTTTTTACAGATGTCAGTGGCAACCTTATATGCCTGGGGATACTGATCCAACATATATTCATTCATGTCCAGATTCAGCTTCTCTCCTGTAGATGCACGCGCTACCATATACTTCATATGGTTCATCAGACGATTATAGGACAGTGACAGTACATCGATTGGCTTACCTGTTGCTTTCTCGATCATATCTATACACTCTCTCACTGCTCTCGCAGTCTGCATGGCAACAGATACCTTCTCGTCACCAATTGCAGAATGAATATGCAATGCCACATATCCAACCTCATGATCATCAATCTCTATCTGAAGTCTTTCTCTCAGAATTGTTTTCAGTGTTTCCGCAACTTTAAATTCACTGTAGAAAAGAACCTTGATATCCTCTGTCAGCGGATTGCTGATCTGCTCATTTCTGCGGATTCTTGCGACTGCAAAAGAAATATGGTCAGCAAGTGGAAAAAGAATCCCTCTGTCTATGGAATCTCCAAACACTTTCTGTGACTCTGTCAGAATTGCATCTGCAATCTCCAGATACTCCGGCTCTATTCCCTTTACCAGTTCCTTCGCAGATCCACGCTCTGTCTCCTGTTCCAGACGATATGTAGTGCATCCCTCCGGCTTATCAAAACGCTGGCTGACCTTTTTTCCAAAGCCAACACCCTTGCCAAGAATCACATACTCCTTATTTTCATCCATATCAATGGCTATAACACCATTATTATTTAATACCTTGCTAACTCTGTACATCTCTGTCGTAATCCCCTCTATAAAAATTTATTGCCATTATAATAATTTTCCCTTTGGTCATAAGACTGCTATAGTTTACCATATTTTGAATAAGAATCCTACCCGTCACACAAATTTGTTACATTTTTGATTTCCAGATCCCCCCTGCAAAAAGGGTAAAAAAACAGTCAGATAATCAAGATGTCATCTCTTTTGATCATCCAACTGTTTTTTGATAACAATATTATTCCAGTGTCTCCACCGCAAACAACGGTTCACCGGCCTTGATCTCACCGTTTGCCAGAAGTCTGATCCTCTGGTTGTCTTCCGGTTCAGTATCAAGGATAGGGGAAGTGATAGACGGAGCATTAGCAGTTAAGAACTCCAAATCCAGTTTCATCATCGGATCACCTTTTTTCACTTTCTGACCCTCTGTTACCAGGATTTCGAAGCCTTTTCCTTCCAGTTTTACAGTGTCGATTCCCATATGAAGAAGCATAGGGATACCGGAATCTGTCTGGAAACCTATAGCATGTTTTGTATCAAAAATAAACTCAACTTCACCGTCTGCAGGTGCATATACAGTACCTTCTGTTGGTGTCACCACTGCACCGTCACCCATCATTTTTCCTGCAAATCCCTCATCCGGTGCAGTAGAAAGATCTGCTGCGATTCCGTCTACAGGGCTGTAAATGATTGCTGTTTTTCTGATTTTTTCTTCTTTTGCAGGTGCTGAGGTCTGTGCTGTACCTGCATTTTTGTCCTCAACCTCTGCACTGTTCTGTCTATCTGCATTTTCTGCTGCAATATTTTCCTGTGCCTGTATATTATCAGGTGTCTCATCTGCGAATTCGTTGGGAGCAGTCTCCAGATATTCTTCCAGCTTCGCCTTGATAACAGTTACATGAGGTCCATAGATAACCTGTACGCCCTGTCCTTTTTTTACGATTCCTCTGGAATCTGTCTGTTTCAGAAGTTCATCACGAACTCTCTCAGGTTCTGCAACTGTGATACGAAGTCTGGTCGCACAACAGTCAACATCTACAATATTTTTCTTTCCTCCAAGACCTCTGGTGATCAGTTCACTTACCGGATCACCGGAGGTTGCTGCAGCTGCACCGGCTGTCTTTCCGGCTTCTTTTCTTGCATTTACATCAGCTTTTGTATAAAGCTTTGTCTCTGTATCATCATCTTCACGTCCCGGAGTCTTGAAATTAAATTTCCTGATCATAAATGTAAAGATCATATAATACAGGATAAAGTAAATAATACCAACCGGAATGATCCTCAGCCAGCTTGTTTTTGCATTTCCCTGCAGGATACCAAAGAGGAACAGGTCAAGGAAACCGCCTGAAAAAGTAAGTCCTACTGCAATATTCAGCATATGTGCGATCATATAAGCCGCACCTGCCAGGATCACCTGCACTACGAACAGTGCCGGAGCTACAAACAGGAATGAGAATTCCAGCGGTTCAGTGATACCAGTAAACATACATGCCAGCGCTGCGGAAAGAAGAAGTCCGCCTGCTGCTTTTTTCTTCTCAGGTTTTGCACAGCGATACATAGCCAGCGCTGCTCCCGGAAGACCAAAAATCATAAAGATAAACTCACCAGAGAAATATCTGGTTGCATCCGCACTGAAATGTGCTATATTTGCAGAATCAGCAAGCTGCGCAAAGAAGATATTCTGTCCGCCCTGCACCACCTGTCCTGCAACTTCCATAGTTCCGCCCACTGCGGTCTGCCAGAATGGCATATAAAATACATGATGCAGCCCAAAGGGGATCAGTGCTCGTTTAATAATACCAAAAATCAGAGTTCCCAGATATCCACTGCCTGTTACCAGACCGCCCAGAGCATAAATACCGTTCTGAACTGCCGGCCATACAAAATACATCAGGATTCCCACAAACATATATACGATCGTAGAAATGATCGGTATAAATCTTGAGCCGCCAAAGAATGACAGCGCATTCGGAAGCACAATTTTGTGGAAACGGTTATGAAGTGCCGCAACACCAAGACCTACGATAATACCGCCGAATACACCCATCTGCAGAGACTGGATCCCGCATACAGAAGTAATGGTTCCTTCCAGTACATCTGCTGCTATCTGACCGTCTGCTGTGATTTCATTGTTGATAAGAAGCATGGCACTGACAGCCACATTCATAACGAAATATGCAATCAGCGCAGAAAGAGCAGCAACCTCTTTCTCTTTCTTTGCCATACCAATGGCAACACCAACAGCAAAGATCAGCGGCAGATTGTCAAATACAGCACTTCCAACCTTGTTCATAATGATCAGAAGAGAATTAAGTAATGTTCCACTTCCCAGGATCTTCTGCAATCCATAGGTAGCGATGGTTGTTTCATTTGTGAAGGAACTGCCGATACCAAGCAGCAAACCTGCAACAGGGAGAATTGCGATCGGAAGCATAAAGGATCTTCCCACACGCTGCAAAACTCCAAAAATCTTGTCTTTCATGTTCTTTTGTCTCCTTTTCCTTATTCGTGCGAATAAACCGTCTTGTTTTCGGGAGATTAAAACCTTCTGACATATGATTATTCCGCGTTTTACCACATAAAATACATCAAAAAAAGGCACTAACCCCCATAAACATTAAAAAATAACATTTATGACCGGTTAATGCCTGCCTGTCCAGTAACACACCAAATCTGTGCTATACTATAAAGGATTATTTATTCCCTGTCAAGATACTCAGGAAAATTTTTTACAAAATATTTTTGCATTTCATGAATTGATCTCTGTAATGACCATTTATTATTTTTCAAAGCCGCAACATTCTCTGCATCCTTCTGATCTGATAGAAATTTATTGATTTCCCACTGCTGCAAGCTGCACGTTCAACTTGATCACTCTGTCTTCCCATTGTAATCCATTCAGATCTACAGAAATGTACACCCATTCATCGCTGAGTTTAAGCTCTTTTCGGGGGGATTTTATCTGTTTCTCTCTTCCAGATATTCCAGACATTCATTCACACCTTTAATACCAAGTTCCTTGCACACTTTATCCTGAATTTCCACCAGACATTCCAAAAGAAGAGGATTAAACATTCCGCATTCTCCATTCAGGATCATCTCCATTGCCTTTTCATGAGAATATGCTTTCTTATATACCCGGTCACTTACCAGGGCATCATACACATCTGCCAGTGATACCACCTGTGCAGATATGGGGATTTCTTCTCCCTTCAAACCATCCGGATATCCTTTTCCATCATAACGTTCATGATGCCAGCGGCATATTTCATAGGCATATTTCATCATCTCTTCATCATGATACATTTCCAGACTGTCAAGCATCCGGGCACCTATGATCGTGTGCTGTTTCATGGCTTCAAATTCTTCCTTTGTAAGCTTTCCGGGTTTATTCAGGATTTTTTCATCAATTCCAATCTTACCGATATCATGAAGTGCGGACGCTGTGGCGATCATATGCTGCTGAGACCAGGAAAAATTGTAATTCTCTGATTTTCGCGTCAGTTTCTCCAGCAAAAGCTGAGTCAGAATATTAATATGCAATACATGGAGCCCGCTTTCACCATTTCGGAACTCTACAATCTGACTGAGAATCCCGGTCATCATACGGTTGTTTTTCTCTTTTTCATAAATCTGATCTGTCACCAAATGGATCAGACGCCTTTGCTTGGCATAAAGCTTGATCATATTGATAACCCGCTGATATACCACCTTAGCATCAAATGGTCTGCTTATATAATCCGAAGCCCCCAGTTCGTAGGCACGGCGGATATAACTCTCTGATCCTTCACTGGAAATCATGATCACCGGTATATCCTCGATCCATTTATCTCTGTTCATATAGGCGAGTACTTCAAATCCATCCATTTTTGGCATAATAATATCCAACAGAACCAATGAGATTTCAGGTCCATACTGCTCCAGTATCTTCAGAGCCTCTTCTCCGTCACAGGCCTCCAGTATCCGGTATTCCTTTCCCAGAATTTCCTTAAGTATCTCACGGTTCATTTCAGAATCATCAACGACCAGAAGCTGGGGCAGGTTCCTTTTTTCCATCTTGTCTGTATTTTGCTTCTGCTCCCACCGGGTCACTACTATATTTTTATGTCCCTTGGCCATATACATAAGTCTGTCTGCTTTGGTGATTGCTTCCTCCAATCTGCCATGGGTAAACATAGCTCCACCAATGCTCACTGAAAGCTTCAGACGATTAAAACCCGGAATATGCGTCGCATGGATCTTCTCCTGGATCATACGGAGCTTCTGTGAAAAGACTTCTTTCTCAATTCCGGGCAGGATCAGCAGAAATTCATCTCCTCCATAGCGCACCAGAATATCCGTACGACGGATATAATGCCGAATTACATTCACTACGGTTGTCAGTACCAGGTCTCCTCCATCATGACCATAAGTGTCATTGAACAATTTGAAATCATCCAGATCGATAACTGCAACTCCGGCATTCAAAGACATATTTTTGACTTTTTCCTCAAAATATCTGCGATTATACGCCCCTGTCAGCACATCCTTATACAGCTTTTCGCTATATACAGTCAGCTTTTCCGTCAGTTTTTCATATCCTTTCTCATCAGTCAGCGTGTTTTCGTCCAGCTTTTTCAGCATTTCCATTACATAAGGCTCACTGTCAATCTCCAGATACCTTGCAAATACCTGATACATATCAGAATCGAGAAATTCAATTTTGGATGTCTGTTTCTTTTCCTCCAGTGCTTTAAGGGAAATACAATTCTCACATCTTTTATCTTTATTCCAGAAAGCATAACACTGACAAAGATTTTCTCTTCCTGCAAGCTTACTTTCCATTCCGGAAGCCTGCAGATCACTCCCTTTCAGGAGACGGACTACATCAAAAATCTCCCGAAGCACCTCCATTTTATTCTCTGCTTCCTGCATCGTCATTTGTTTCCACTCAATCATTATTCCCAGCCTCTCACGAACAACAGCTTTTTTCTGCAATATAAACTTGTATTATTATACCACTTACTCATCATGCAGTACAACAATAATATTTTTTCCTAATTTCTTAATTTCATAAAGGGAGCGCCTCAAAAACAGTCCTTGAGGCACGCTCTCAACCGGTTCTGACTCCAACTGCCTTATAAACATGCTTCAGCTTGACCTTATATAATAAAAGTGCAATCGCAGTCAACTATATTTGTAATTATGATTGACTTAAAATAATAGAAATACAATTGCAAGTCATCTATAAACAGGATTAAACTTGACCGTACATAACAAAAACGCGATTAAAGTCAATTATAATCATAATTATTCATGACTAAAAAGCCACAGACTGAGCGGATTCCAGTCTGTGACCTGATTAGATTTTTATACTTTCTTTAGATGACTTTTAAAACATATTTTGTTTCTTTATTTTCCCGACAGGGGTGCGACCCCGCCAGACCTGTTCAGTATTAATACCAGTCCCGGCAGATGGTTCTCCCCTAACTGCCTCTATCAGTTAACTCATGCCAGGTTTTACTATTCCAATTTGTTCTAAAACATGTTATACTCAAAAAGCTGTCGAACCTCCAGCAGAAAGGAGGTGGACTCCATGGAAGAAATTCTCACCACATTTCTTGTCTCTGTTATAGCAGGCGTAGTTAGCTACTACATATGCAAATGGCTGGACAGCAGACGATAGACAGCAACAGTCTAAACGGAATAGTTCACCGTAACGAGCAAGAAAGCCCCCAGAGCTAGCACTCTGAGGGCTTTTGTTTTGCTTCAAGGAATCTCACCACATTCCTTAGCTACTGTTAGTATATGCGCAATGTGCCAAAAAGTCAACTCAAAAATAGTGGGTGAAAAAGCCGCAGGCTGGATGGGTGCCAGTCTGTGACTTAGTTGAATTTTATACTTTCTTTAGAAAACTTTTTAAACAAATTTCGTTTCTTTATTTTCCCGACAGAGGGTGCGACCCCAATGTGGTCTTGTCGCTAAACGCCATATCCATATGACACCCGACGAGGCTCTGGCACTGCATGTAAAAGACAACGACGAAGTCTTCGTCCTGACCAAAAGCTATGGACGTGCTCTAATCTACGCAGATGTAGTGGTCAGAGTACATCGAAGTTATCATCTGGCAATGCACGTTGATACGGATGAAGCCAATGCTTTTAACAGCGATACGGAACCTTATGGTGTGATTGTTAAATTCTTTGACAGTAACTTTAATACGGATAAGTGGATTGAGGATGAACTGTCGGGAATCCGGAGATAAAATAGTAAAACTCCCTGTTCAGACCAGAAACGCAATGTTTCCAACTGAGCAGGGAGTCTATTTATTGGTTCCACGGTATCATTATTTTATGATACCATGAAACCATTTTATCGTAAAGATATCAGGTCAGTCTAAATCAAAAAGCTGACGTTGTTTCAAGTCAATAGATGTCCATACCGTTTGTTTTTTCGGAACATTGTACAGATATACTGTACTGGATATTTTGGCATATATTTTGCACGAACTCTTATAATCATTATTCGAAGAATTATGCAAATAATCTTCAATATTTTTCACTGAAAAACCAAAGGCATTATTTTTTCGAGTATGGAACATGCCATCATTCGAAACATTAATTCCACTCTCATTTCCTCCATATTCTGTGATATTTTGTATTTGTCTTGTAATGTCTAACAGACGCTGATTTGTTCCACTACCGTCCTGTACTTCTCCTTTGTCATCTTCAATATAGAACTGCATCGTAATTTCCTGCTTATCAAGATCATCTTGATTTAAATCCGCACTGACCATATTGTAATCTTTAACATTGATATAGAAATCCATATCTTTTTCTAATGTATTCTGGTCAGTATTCGTCCATAATTTCTGATCAGTCATATAATATCTGATATTCTCCACTTCTGCCGATGGATTAAGACTTTTAACAAAAGACACTTCCGGTTTTACCGCTGTAACATTTGCTGCTGCAACTATTGCATTAACAAATAACTGTATCTCATCTGCATTACTTATCGAACTATGTCCGGCACCCGTATAAATAACATTACCTTTACTGTAGAAATAATAATCATTGCGCACATCATTTGTAGAATTTCCATATGCTCCTCTTGGAAGACAATACCATACCACTACATCATTGCATCCATCACTTATTCCATTGATATCTCTGTCCTGTTCCAATGCAAGCTGATAATACTGCCCATGTGTCTCTGCTATTGAAATATTATCTTTAATTTTGTATGGGTACTGTGTAATAGCGCCATCATTAACTTTGGTTGCATTCCAAGAATGTGACTCTAGTTTATTCAAAAGAAGCACATTTGTATATCCTTGTGTTTGTGCATAACTACTTGTTTTATCATTCTGTTGATACGCAATATCACCAGCGAGCTTCATCAGTTCCTCAAAATTTACAGATGTTCCATCATGTAATGCATTTCCCTGTTTCAAAAGAGTACCAACACTCGTTCCCTTAATGTCTTCATCAGATGTAATTCCATATCTATCCATACCTGTAATAGAGCGAAGAATTGTATTTAAGGATAAGCCCCATGTTACATTGTTTGCAGTACTATGAAGGTAATTATCGTAAGGAACATTATATGCTCCTTCTAAATTATTATAATTATTCTTTGGTATACTTTTATTCATTTCATTGTAATTATAATTTACATAAGATGTTGTATCATGAGAAAATATAACGCTTCTTCCTGATCGAATAAAATCTAAAATGGCCTGTACATCACTTATTTTTATATCTTTATATACATCCGCAAATCCAATAATCAGCATCTGTTGGTCCTTTAGCATATCAGCTAAATTAATATAAGTTTTTCCATCCATCTTATAAATTCCATCATTAATATCCTTTACATAAACAGTCTTTAAATTAAGCTGAAAATCTTCCACTCGATTCATATATGTATCAAAATCCGTATTTCCTTCCAACGTCCATGTACACCTGTCAGGTACGAGCTGTATTACATTTATGGTTTGTTTATTCTTTGAATCTCCCTTTTGCTTTGCATATCCAGTCTCAGAAGTATGAATATACATGTTTCTGTTATTAGTTAATTCAAGTTTCCATGCAATAATTTTAAAATAATCTGATGGAATTTTTCGCGTAAGAGTATATTTTTTTCCAACTTTTAATTCATACTGTGCATTATCATTCCGTGATAACACATTGCCATCTGAATCCTTAATTTCAATATATTTGCTCTGATTCTCATTACGAGAATAATTTCCATCAAAATTCAAATCAAGATAAAGATTACAATCATATGAAGTAGTCGCTGGAGATGAATCTGAATCATTTTTAACAGTAAATGTATATTCAAGTTTACCCTCAATATAATGATTCTCTGTTCCATCACTAACACTCTTATTCAAACGTTCCGGTTCTACAGGTCTGCCATTTACATCAAAATCTATTACAGGTTTTGCTAAATTAGAAAAGAAATAAATATCTTTATTTTCTTCGTTATCCAATTCACTCTTTGTGTACACATTATTATTATATTCCAACGCATCCGTAATAAACTGGCTGTAATAAGAAGACGCATCAACTTCTTCTGAATTTGCTTTCTTTCCTGATACAAGTCCATCTGCAAATACAACCGGATAACCGCTTTTAACAAATTCCATCAACATATTGTACTGCTGTTTCGTCATATCATTACCTGAACCACGAAAATATCCCGAACCATTTTCATTATATGTAGAATATGGAGCAAACTTTGTTCTATCCGTACTTAAATAATCCTTATCAAGTTGTCCCAATAATTTAAGAAGATGTTGGTCGTTAGATTTTATACTGACAGCAGATCCCACATGTACATATCTAAGATTTCCACCGCCTGTAATCAGAGAATGGTCTGCCTCTGTCTTCGCATCACTTATATATATCATATCATACTCTGAACCAATATCATCAATATGACCTGCAAATTCAGAAGCAGTCATATGAGTAATTTCAGGGTAAACTGCATATGGATCATAAAAGAAATTAATTTGTACACAAGATGCAAATCCATCTGTATCCAATGTTTCAGAAAAGTATATCCTTACCTTGCTTACTTCTGTAAATGTTTGCCCAAAAGATAATGTAACTTTTCCTATTGTTGAATAATTATCCCTGGTAATACCTGTCGAACGTGTTTTACTTCCCGTACTTCCAATTAAATTACCTTCTGAATCAAAAAATTCCGCCCTATATTTTTTCAGAACACCCGCATCAGCATTCTTCCTTCCTGTATATTCAAATCCATTTATTGTTGATTCTTTCTTCAGTGTTACCTCCAGATAATGTTCATGATTTTTGCAATTACTATATTCACTATCACTATTCCATGCTGAATGCCATAGTGTATCCGGATTATTATCTATTGCCTTATTAGGCGAGTCTGGATTCCGTATATTTGAATTATTTTTTCCATGCCAGCAATTAGCATCTGCTGACTCATTTTCTGCATATTGTTTTTCGTTTTTAGTTGCCTCTTTATCAGATAACCAATTGACAACCGTCTTATCATCAATTTGGCTGCAATTTTCGTCAGGCATGATTTCCAGAACTTTTATATCCTGTTTTCTATTTGTAATTCTTTTATATTTATAATTAATAATATATTCAATCACCCTTGCCTGACTCAAATCTTTTTCCAAGAGTTCAACATCTCCAGACGAAAGCTGATCTGTACCATCTGATACTTCTTCCTCCGTGGATGTAGTACTTATGCTGCTTGTCTGTCCTAATTGCCGGTATTTATTCTCACTTTCAATATACTCCAGAATTTCTTCAAACCCTTCTACTTCCATCTTGTTATCTTGTCCATCCGGATTAAAATTTGTATGAAAGTTCGAATTAATTAAACTTGCCTGATCTGAGTCTGGAAATTTGTTTTTAAAGAAATACATATATGTATTTACATAATGCCCATCTGAATCTTCTTTTATAATATAAGAAGAAACTGCATTTGCCAGTGTTGTATTCCCGTCTCCTAATTTATTCGTATTAATAATGCACGGAATAGAATTATTGTATATGTTCTGAATTCCCTGTGTATCAACTTGTCCATTTATATAAACCAGACCATATTCCAATAACTCTCTTGTTGTTTCAACCATTGATGCATCACCTGCTGAAAAAGCACTGCTGTTATCAGATATAACATCATCTACATTCGGAGTCTCTGTATCCGTTCCATCCTGGAATTCATCAGCTATGGTCTCTGCTGATGTTCCATCACTGATTTCATTCTCTATGGAAACAAGTTCCACTCCTGCCTCACTGACCATCGACTCAACTTCAGATACACTGCCGTCTGCTTCTGTTTCTTGTCCATCTGTCGAAATAGTAGAGGTATCATCCATCTGGTCTGTATTCTCAATTTGCCCAGTTTCTGAAACCTGCTCTGTCGAATCTGTACCATCCGACTGTGCTGAATCTGCTGCCTGTCCGGAATCCACCGCTTCAGTACCATTCATGCTCGTTGTGGCAATTCCATATTTTTTGTTAAAATCCTCCGCAGAAATCGTATCAACCTCAATATTAAATTTGTCAAACTGTTCCTTAGATTTCTCATCACCTTCAGTAAGGTGGAATACATAACGTTTAAACCAGTCATTATTTTTATATCCACCCTGATAATACATATGATTTACTTCTACTGATTTCTGGTCTTTCGTTTCATCCGGCACAAAATCATAGTTTCCGATTCCGGGTGTAAGTTTATACTCTGCCTCTGAAATATAATGGGTCGCAACTTTTCCGTCACCATCTGACACTTTGATATATACATTATTCTGATCAGGATAGGAAGGTGAATACCATCCGTAATATTCATATGTATGATCATTATCTGTTTCTGTTCCTTTTTTACAGCAGAAATATGCCTGTTTTACTTTATAATAATAATTATACCCCAAACCCTGAGGAATCTCTCGGATATCATCGTAAGAAACCGGCTGACGCTGAGTAACCACAGAAATCGGGTTTCTTTCAACAGTTCCATTCGCCTCTACTGTCCAATACCAGTACTGATTGTCCTGGAAAGTTATTCTTTTCTCCGGATCTGTTTCAGCAGCAGGCGTAAATGTACCATTATCTACCGCTTCCTGATTTTCCGTTGCACAGGTAATAACCTTCCTCATATCACTGATCAGTGTATATTGATAATACGGATATTGATCAATGGTTCTGCCATAGTATACTTTCGGATTTTCACTTTTACCCACTGAATCATCTATAGCAGTTACATTTCCATCTGTTTTCTGTGTATAGGCTATAATAGGCTCTATCTTATCATTCTCTATTATAGCAGTCGCCTGAGCTGTATCTGTCTGAGCAGGATCTGTGGTTGCATTCTGATTAGCCCCTGCATCAAAGTCTGAATCTGTTCCTGTATCGGAAACATTTTGTGTCTGTACGGTGTCATTATTGCCAATATCTCCATCTGCAGAAACACCATCTGAAAAATCCCCTGACGAAAAAGCATCCGCTGTCTGGCTGTTATCCGCAGAAATATTGGTCTGGTCTGCATTATTGCTCTTTGTATCAGTTGGATTCTGTTCATTGATACTTGAAAAATCTCCTGTACCATCAGAGAAAGTTCTTGCATTTACAGATGTAGTGCTCGTTATATTGGGAATCTGAACCGCTGAACTTAAATCTATCTCAGGGTTCTCTCCAGGAAATGTATACGTGCCTTTTGTAATATTTTCGACAATTTCTTGTGTCAGATCACTGTAAACATTCTCATAATAACCGTATTCTCCATTTTCATAGTTGTACTCTGACAGAATACTATTTCCATTTGTTTTGTTATGATTCGCATCAAAAGCTGCATTTACCGTTGCATTATCTACTTCTTCAAACTCAAGAAAATAAGGCGCATTTGCCTCTCCACCATCTGCATAATAAAAATTCTGGATATTTTCACGATATTTATCTGTTTTGGATTTATCATCAGAATCTTCACGTATAGGATAATACGTCTGCTCCTGCTTGGTATAATCTCCAGTACCTGCAGAATTCTCCCGATATTCTCCGTTGATCTTTACGGTATCTGTTCTGCTCTTATCAGTTTTCGCATCTTTGAAATCAATCCTTGTCCAATTTCCGCTCTTTTCTTCATCAGAAGAAATAAAATATTGCTCTACATATGGACTATAGGAAAGCGGATAATCACCTGCATCTCCGGTGCTACCGTCCTGATAACAAATACTCTGAATATTTTTAATACCTGTCCCTTCTCCGGAAATATTTCCATCATCTATCTTTACATTCTGTGCAAATTCTTTGCGCAGAGTGTCAGATGGCAGTTTCTCCAACCCTTCCTCCAACGTCTGAAAATGGATTGTTTCCTCCTGCTCAGTATTATTCTCGTCCTTGTACTTATATGTATAAGAATACAATTTAATATATGGCTCCTGCCCGGACACGTAATATCCAATTTCCGCATCCTGTGTATTGTCTACAATTTCAAGAATTTTAAACGGTTTATCCGCGGATGCTTCACTTACGATTTCCTCTATACCGGGCATCATGGCTGAAGAGGCCTGTACAGAAACGCTGGTCTGTAATAATGCCCCAACTCCAAGAACACCCGCCAAAGCAACTGCTATTCCTGATGCTGCCACTTTCTTATGCTTAATCTTCATATATCTCTTGATTCTCCTTAGTAAAATCATACTATATTTTTTTGTAATTTTTCACTCTTATAGCCTATCACAAAACATTGTCAAGTTCAATGTGGGTGCATGGTAAAAATTGTGAAATCTTTTTAGTTTTCGAAAATCTGTTATCATTAATCTAACAGACAAAGCAGAATATAGAAGCAGCTGAATTTAAGAATAAATTTTCTCAAATCCAACTGCTTTTACAATGTAAGTTCTTTTATTATGAAGTAAGACCAGTAAAACCCTCAGTCCCTCTTCTCTCATTTTAAATTATTACTTCTCCCGGATAAATGTTTAATTCTGTTCGAACCTGAGCAGAAGTTTTTATCTGTCTTGCATGATAGGAAGTTAATCCAAGCAAATCATCCTCTGTAAAATTCAGGCAGTCATTTTGCAGTAGGATATCAATAATTGCTTTTTCATTTGGTCCTTCACACATGATTAAATATTTCATTTCTTCAACTCTTTTTTCAGACTCATAAGCTCATCATAATTGACAGCCGTCTGAAAAACATTATTATAAAACTGCCTGTTTTTTAATAATTCTGTTCTAATTTTATAATTACTGTATATATTTACAAGATTTACTTTTATATCAGCTCTGGCAATATAAATATTATCCCGACGATTAAATAAATCCAGAAGTTCACAATAATGAGTTGTAAAAATTAAAGTTGCTTTATGCTTGTTTACTGTTTTATCTTTATAAAGACTGATCATATTTTCTACTAATGTTTTATGGAAATGATTTTCTATTTCATCAACAACCAAATCGAATCCATTCTGTAAAGATGCAACGACCAAAACATATAGCAACATCCCCTTCGTAGTACCACTCGACAGTTGATATAAAAGTTCTTTGTCCGAAACAATTTTTTCCTGTCCGCAGAAAGACATTTTATAGTTATGGTCATCCAGTTTGATTAAATCAGATATATTTTCGTCAAAAATAGTAATTACTTTACTTAAAATATTTGTAGAAATATTGAAATCCTTCAACGTTGCAAATAACAGTCTATACGTATCAATACCCTTTCCAAAACTGTCGAAATAAACCGCTCTTGTTGCTTTCTTTTTTAATATAAAGAAAATATCCGAAGTATCCTCTGGTAATTCTCCTGAAACAATTACCTCAGAAAATCCTTTTTCATTATAAATCTCTTTTATATGACTTTTATAATACAACTTTCGTTGAATCTTCTGATTTGTAAAAATAGCTTTTGTTCCTATCGAATCACTGTTTTTCAGTGTTGTTTCATATCTATATATATATTTATCATGATAAAAATCCATCAAAAGTTCTACATTATCAAAACTATAAGATTTTGCCTCCAGTCTGAAATCACCAAGAATAGAAAAGCAGGCATCAAGAAGCTCAACTGCTGTAGTTTTTCCAGAAGCATTTTTTCCAACCACGGCTATTGTATTATGTACGTATAATTCATCTGCTATTTCCTGTAATTCATACTCTTTATCTTCAGAAGTTTTCTTTGATCTTGCAACAAAATCAATTTCAAATTCATCTGAACAGTTTTTAAAATGATTTGCTTTTACACGTAGTAATTTCATTTTATCCACACCTCCTGCCACTTAATTATATCATTTTGTTTAAATTAAAACAGCAAAAATGTTTTTATCCCAATCTCGCCATTCTATATTATGACCTATCATTAAATACTTATAGATTTAATAAAAAAGAAAGACTAAAAACTACTTGCTGATTACGATACTCCTACCATCGGACTATTAGATGAAAAGATTCCATACACTACAGCAATTACCGCTTTATCGGAAATTATCAAAAGTAATATTTTTGAATGAGCTTTAATGCAAAAGTCACAGACCATTTTAATCTGTGACTTTTTGTAAATATTAGGGATATTCTTTATCAATTGTTCTAATAGATTGAAACTAAAATTATTTTCCACATCCCATAATGACTGTACTGTCTGCTAGTTCTTGTATCAGGTGGCTTTTATAACAATATACGGATGATTATTTACACAACCACAGCCGCCTCAAAACTCACTGCCATTTCTGCCAAAAATAGATATTACCAACAGGACTTCTACCTTCTAACTCCTTTCCATTGTCATCATACAAATGAATATCATCTTTTAAATCCCAATAATATCTGGTTCTATTTGCCTTTTCTTTATTATACAAAACCTCATTATTACCATATTGCTCCTTTTTAATTTTTCCTAAACTATGGAATTTGTACCATTTATTTCCATATAATCTGTAATACGTATAGTTTTCACCATCATTTTTATTTTGGGCTTTTCTCTTCATAAACCATTTTTGAGCTGATGAATCTACATAATTATTAGAAATTACTCCTGCTCCGGTTTTATTATAAACACTAAATCTTAGATAACATGATTCTTTTAATGTGTCCGTATAAGTATATGTGTAGCCCGGATAAGACTTATCAGCATCATCATTACTGCCAAGTACTCCCAATCTTCTTATACTTTCTATATCCGTAGGAACATATGTATATGGCACTACTCCCGTATCTTGTCCATATTCACAATCATAAACATTATTCTGTAACGGATAGATATAAAAGTTGTACAACACATCACCCATGTCAACAGATACTAAATCATATTTATAGTTTTCATAGTCTGATGTATCTGCACTCATCGTAATACTTAAATTTGAAGTATCTGTATCATTCAGTGTAAGAAACGGCAACTGATTTTTCTCACATTCCGTTAAAGCATCAATTGTAGCAGACATATAACTGGTTTTAATTTTTTCTACATTTTTACCCTTGTCGCTATCATTAAATTCCAGCTTTTGTTCCTGACTTGCAGCACAACTATATGCTTTCTCTATGGTTATTTTCGGACTCACTGCAATCCTTATGGAAGAAGAACATATCACAGCTTTACTGTTTTTATCTTTTGCAGTAGCTGTTACAGTTACCGTTCTGATTGAATCGGGCGCTTTTTTTATTGAAAGAGAAGTTTCTTTTCCCGATACATTACCTATAGTATAAATTTCTACATCCTCTGGACTTAAACTCCATTCAATATCATAATCATCCGTAACATGTTGATCATGCTGTGCATCAACAATATCGGCAGTTATTGCTACCGGTTCATCTCCATAATATGTCTGAACAGCAGAAGCTATAAGGTTCATAGTTAACGGAGTAATCGTAAGCTGAATAGATTTTGTTCCTGTAGTTGTTCCAACATTTTTTATAGTATAATCAGCAGTTAAAGTAACCGTTGTAGGTTCAGTAATTTTCGTATCAGCAGAAATTTTTATAGGAATTTCTTTTCCATTTTCATAAGTTGACTCCTGATAACTGTTATTATACTCAAAATTTATTGCCGATTGGGTATCTACCTTCCAATGTACCTGTGCATTTAACAGACCTTTCATATTTTTTAGTCTGAGGTATAATTCCGTACTTTCACCTGGGAAAAGAGAATTTTTATTATTTAAAGCAACAATCTCGGCAGTGTAGGTTAACACAACTTTTACAGAAATTTTCTTAATGAAGTTATCATTGTCTTCCGCATAATAAGTATTCTTAGTATCATAAACATTTTTAAACTGCTGCAATTTTACCTTTATGTTTTGTGTTTTACCAACATCCGTAGCTGATGCATGGAACCTCCAATGTTCTCCATCAAAAGTCATTTTCGCTCCGTCTGATCCCAGATCTTCCCAATGAAGGATTGTATCATTAGTCTCGGAAACGTTTATTTGTGATTTAACTCCATTAATATCATAAACATCAAGTAATACCTGAGTCAGATAATCCTCCGATTCATCTGGTCCATAAACATAAGCAGTATCACCACTTAAAGAGTTAAATTCAATTCCATTTGCCACTTTAAAAGTTCTTTCTGCATAAAGTTGCACTGTAATCGCCTTACCATTATCATATCCAAGAACTCCTACATAATCCGCACACAAAGTAAATCCATGACAAGCATTTTTATCTATTACAAGTGTTTGGTTAGTAGCACCAGCACTTTCAGGTTTAAATGTAACTCCTGGATGATCCCCTTTAAATGACCAGTTGATTGACTGAACATTATTAATATTCAAATTAGTATCCGCAGTAGAAAAATAAAAATCATTTGGATTGTAACCAGAACAGTCATACTCTCTACCAGCAATCACTGTATCATATGCCAAATCACCATGTACAATAATCTGTCCTGTTCCAGAATTTCGAGAATCTACTCTAAATGTATTCGCCACATTTACTATACCAAAGGTAAGATCATAACCCTGGTTCTCACGTACAGACAGATTCACTGCTGCCTTGATTGTCCAAGTTCCAATATCATTCTGTGTAAAGGTTCCATCTACACTATATTCAGACGCATTGTTTGGTTTCTGCTCAGTAATAACTGTTATTATCTGCGGTGTCCTGTTATCTTCAACCGTTTCTACTACATTTCCACCCTCCATATATGTACATTTCAGTTGTTTGTTATTTCCAACCTCATACGTTGCACCATTACCTGGAAGTGTCAGATCAATTCTAGCAATAGACACTTCTAATGTACCGTACACATCCTCATGTTCCGCATCAGTTACTGTCACCAGCACAGTTCCTTTATCAGCAGTTCCAGCATCGGCACTAACGGAAAGAACTCCCGAGGAGGTAATGCTTGCATAATTGCATCCCTTTACATCCCATGATAAATTTCCAGTTGAAGAAGTTGTCATATCACTATATAAAACACTCCAAGTAATATTACTACTTAAATCGTAGCTTGCACCTGCCGCAATTAAAATTTTCTTTACATCAGAAATTAAACTAGTCGGTTTCGCATTAATTTTTATCGTCACAACCTGCGATTCCACCCTCTGTCCGGTTGTGCTTACTGCGGTTACTTTTACTCTGATATATCCGCTTCCGTTCTCGCTGATTGTTAGGCGACTGTTCGTATGGTCTTGAGGCGGAAAGCTGCCATTGGCATCGTTTTCTACTACTAGCCATGTAACAGTAGTTGGGTCGATGCTTCCGTTTCCGGTTAAGCCGTAAGCCAGCATTGTGGATTCTCCCGGATCCATGGATTCTGGAGCGTTGATGATTCGGATTCCTACGTCTGTTGATTCCGCTTTGTCAAATGCATCTGACGGTTTCTTTAAATCTACATTGTTTCTGAGACTTACGCTATGTAAGGTCTGAATCTGTTTCTTTCCGTTTTCTGTGCTGAGCTGGAATCTTACGATTTTATCGGATTCTACCTTAGACACATCAGCACGGAAATCAAGGATTCCAGTTGCAAGAACGGAACGCTCTACCAGAGTTTTAGCATTTCTGGCCTTTGTTGATGTAGTGCTGCTGTTTCCGTCAGTTACCGGATTCTCACCTGATTCATCTGAAAAGGTTTCCGTTTCCTGATCATCGTTAGTATCTTTGTCTGTACTGCTTGCCGCTGTATACTCTCTGCAACTATAATAAATTTTCGCATCGGATGCCTGCCAGTCCAGAACATCATAAATATACTGGCTGCTGCCATCACCATTCTCATATTCATTACATGCAATAAAAGTCTTGTTTCCGGTACTGTTTATGCCGCCTTTTTCTTTTATGTCATTTCGAATCTCCGCACCTATCTCACTATCAGAACCGTTTGCATAATACAGGCTTCTGTTTGCATCAATGATCAAGTCTTCGATTTTATCAAAAGTCTCCTGTGTTTCCATCTGGACTTTGGAGTTACTGGAAGTATTTCTGTACACACCGGAGCCAGTACCGATAAAGGTCACTACTACTCCCGAAAAGATTGCAATGATGGCAACTGTCACGATCATTTCAATCAAAGTAAATCCCTTATTCTTTAATTTCCATGCTTTTCCTTTTGTTTTCATCGAATGCTCTCCCTCTTTTCATTGTACTATTCTGAAGCCCAGCTTGATGTGATTGTATATTTTCCAGTATCAATATCCATACTGATGGTCTTAATCCTTCTACCACCCTGCACAATAATTGATGTACAGTAATTTCCGGTTCTTGTAAGTGGAATATCATTGCCTGCTGCCAATTGTGCCAGAATTTCTTTCTGTGTCCAGACACTCTCCTGAAGTGGAAGAAATCCACCTGTGGCACGATCATATGTCAAAACAATACTATCACCTGGCTGCATTTGATGAGTGTCCCCATCACTTGTAGTATAACTGATTAAGGTTTTCGCAGGAGCAATTTTCTCTGCCTGATCCTCCTGCACATTAGATTCACCCTCAACTTTTCCTCTGTCAAGATAATAAGTAATATAATATCCATCTTCCAGCTTTTCCAATTTCATTTCACCTACCAGGCGGTTAGAAGCTTCTATTTTTGTTTTGTCCAATGCACTTGCGATGGAATTGGCTGCTCGTTGCACCCGGAATCCCAGAATAGAATTCAATGATGGAACGAGAATCCCAAGAAGTATGGCAAATATCGCAACTGTAATAACCATTTCTACCAGAGTAAAACCTTTATTCTTCTGTCTCATCTTCTATTCGCCTCCTTTTTCGGGATACTCTAACATGTTCCCTGAAAAATATTCCATCATTATTCTTTATTCCATCCTTCATAGACAACGCAATCTGCCAGGTCATATACATCTGAATTATTTGTATTGTTGCCTGTAGTTGAAGATGAAGAGTTTCCAAGAACGTATTTATCACCGTCCCAGAAGAAATCCTGCGCTTTGGCAGTTTCACCATCTCCTAAGGAACTAATCTGTGCCTGGAATACTTTTGCTGCTTCAAGAGGAGAAGATTCCAGTGTTGCGCCAACACCAAGGGTTAGCGTTCCTTTTGCCATGATAATTCCCTTGAAATGAACTCCATCTTCAATCTCAACATTTCCAGTACATACTACCAGACGCAGTTTATCTTCATCAGATTTCGTAATCTTTAAAGTTGTGTTTGCACCACTAACAGTTCTCGTACTCTCAGCACCATTCTCTTTTACTTTGAATGTACTGCTTTCACCATTATGATACATAATGGCCCTTAAACCGCCATTATCTTCATCTGCAGTATATTCATATTCCCATGGAGCCTTCAGTGCAGCGGTGTCTTGTCCTTCTATAAACAGAACCATCTTCTTCTCATTTACCAGATTATCATACACGCTTCTGTTTGCATCTGTCTCATCATGTGTATCTCCATCACCCTCTTCTACTTTTGTATTAAGCAGATCATAACTGGTGATCATCTTTCGATTCAGCGCATACCAGGTGTTCTGATAACCTACTTGTTCTTGCAATACTTTTGCATCCGGGCTTCCTGCACTGGTTGCCACTTCCATATTTCCGCTCTGCTTACTGCTGTCATAAGAAAGTACATTACCATTAGTAACATAACGCAGATATGCCTGAGGATCCATAAGATTAATTCCAGAACCATTACTGCCAAAATAGAATGCCAGATACTCATCCATTTTTTCTTTTGTAGTGCCCTGGTAAAAATACTGCATGAAATCGGATGCTTTCTGACTATCTGTAAAGTTCAGATAAAAATATACAAAACCATTTTCACTGTTATTATAAAATACAGTTTTTACAGGTTCTGATGCATCTACACCAATTTCTCTAAGTGTCTTATTGTTCCATGATTCTACTGGTGTATCCCACTGAACAGCTACCGGATCTTTTCCGTCTTCCTGCAAGCCCTTCTCGGAATAATATGTATTATACTCATCAAAAGTCATCGGATTTGTCATAGCGTTTCTGTCATCAGCAGTCATACTATTATTTCCAAGAATTTCTGTAGGTGCCAGATATGCAAGCTGGGTTCCCTTTACAGTCAGACTCTCGCCCATCATAATATCTGTAGAATTTACTTTATTCATAGAACCAGCAGAAATCTTTGAAGTTGCAATGTAGTTCTTTCCTGCCAGCATAAGTTTCTGTACTCCTGACAAATCAAGAGTCGTATTCTTTCCATTAATAGTAATTGCACTGTTTAACTCTGCAGGACTTGCTCCCACATAACTGTCTTTGAACTTGCAGTCATCAGACTGTGCAGACTCTGTAGAACCATATCCATAATAGTTTCCGGCAAGTGTCACATTATTGTTACGTCCTGAAATTGTAAGATCATCTGCAAAATATGTAGAACCGGTTAAACTTACCAGTTCTGATGAATTCGTATTCAGACCTTTCGCCCACAAATTTACTCCTGAGCCAGTTGTAAACGAAGAACCTATCTCCACTTCAACAGATCCCTTGGCTACTATTTTATCTCCGGAACTGATATTTAAGCTTGCACTCGGCTGAACATAAATGCTTGCGCCACTCTTACCACCCGCCAGTTCATCCGGCAACAGGCCGGCATAAATACTTCCATTAATCGTCGAATTCTGCCCTGCCGCTCCTTTGATTACAATTCCCTGATCTGCTACAACAATCATATTCATAAGATCTGGCAACGTAGATGGAGTTGGGAACTGTACATCCGGAATTTTTAAACGGATATCCGTTTCAATGATAGAAGCTCTTCCTTTTGGATCTACATAAATCACTTTCAGATTCTTAAGTGATACACCAGATTTCTTGCTGCTTTTCATTACTGGATCTGTACCAGCAGGATTCGTAATGATCAAAGATTCCTTATCATTATCAATCTGCAGATCCACATAATTTCTTAAATATTGCAGACTATAACGATTTTCATTTCCTGTAACACTGCCATCACTGGAAGTAATTTTAAGTTTTTTGACAAGTTCCTTAATAAATAAATCTTCAAAATCACTCTGACGCTGTTTATCCAAAGATGTATCTTCAAGTTTAGTATTCTTATTATAAGTTTCTAAGACCTGTGTATATGCCTTAGACATGGCGTCACCCACATCCTCCTGCAAACCGGCCCTGATTTCTTCTATTGCTCTCTCCGCTGTATAAAAACTGTCCTTACCTTTCAGGTCCGTAACTTTCATGTTAAAGTTTGAAAGAGCCATGTACAAAACAAGCAATCCCAAAATTCCCACAAAAGATACTGCTATCAGAACTGTAAACAGCGAGAAACCTTTATTGTTTTTCATCTATTCCTCCTGAAAGATTAGTCTTCTTTTGAACCATCAAGCGTAGCTATAGGCGTTTCACCCTGAAAATTCTTAGCTGCTGCTCCTGCCTTATATACTTCTACTTTTGCAGTATAAATACGATCTTCCTCTTCTCTGTCATCCAGGCCATTATATTCCAGAACTTTCTTAGCTGCACTGTTGCTTACTTTTGCACCACTACTACCACTGTCATTTACAGCCTGATAGGTCAGAGACATCTGAGTAATCTTTGGACGATTCAGTACCTCATCCATATCACTGATGTTATAATCCAGATTTGTGCGAAGCTTGGTCACTGCGCGATAAAGGCTTGGATTTGTATTCCAGTTTGATTTACCTCGTGCTGTCGGATTTTCCTGAATAGTAAGAGACATACGGTACATTGTCTCCTGCGTATAAGAAGGAATCTTATTCGCCTCGTCACGCTGCTTTGTTACATAGAAATTTACTTCATAATTTGTTGTATTATCCAATACGATTTTGTCGTATGGGTTTGTTGAACTTTTAGAGTTATAATTTGGATAATAAAATACAAACAAATTCTTCAAACTTTCTCCCGTCTCAGAACTGTAGAAAGGTACATAGGCACTCTTATATGTACAAAAACATCCTTCTTTTATATCGTTTCCCTCTTCACCGGTTCCATTACAAGGACAAAAACTCATAGTTTCATAAGTACTTCCACCCTCTTTTGTATAATTGTAGGCACAAAGCGTATATTTTGCTTCCGCTTTTATTGTTCCATTATTTTCCTCAATCTTAATGTAAAGGGTTCTTCTGGTATTTTTGTATACATCCTCCGGATCAAGCAGGCGAGGCTGTGGATTAGCGGCTTCATACTCTGCTTTTCTCTGTGCATAATCCTCATCTGTTTCATCTGTACCTTGAACAACATCACGTTCTTCTTGCTCTCTCCACTTGTCAAGAGCTTTCGCATTCTGAGCGTTTACAATCTGCTGCATAGCATTTTCATCCCATGCCTGAGGCATGATCAAAAATGCATTCGATTTCGTGTCCAGCTTGGAAATATTCGGTGCCAGATAATCATTCTTCCCTTCTTCACTGTTAGTAGCCGTTTTCTTTTTATACCCAGAACTCTGGCTTCCATCAAAGGTCACCAGTGCATCAAATGTTTCATGGTTATTGTTTACATTAGTAAGTTCAAAGTAATATTTCGAAGCATTGTCACCAGTTTTTCTTGGATTGAATTTATAAGTCTTACCATTATCTGTAGATATTACAGATGCTGTTACGTTCGTTTCATCCACACCATCTGTATATTTTCGCACAGGATTATATACTACTGAATCGCTGTTATCTTTGGCTGCCAGTACCTCCCTTACGCCCAGTTCATCCGCAGCACCACTGTTGATTCTGCTTTTCTGGGGATCCAGGAATGTCAGTCTGGAAGAGCCGCTGCTGTCCAGAGGATAATTGAATGCCAGAGAAACTTCTTCGAATTTCTTCGCCTTGATTTCCTCCATAATGTTCTGTGCTACAGTCGTTGCTTCCAGATATAAATTCGATTTCTTATTGATCCTGCTTGAAGTCACAAAGCTCTGAAGGAGCACAATCGCAGTTATGGAAAAGATGCTCACTGCAATGATTACTTCTAGCAGTGTCATACCTGCATTTGAGTTCTTATTCTTTTTTCTGTCCAAGTGTATGCTCCCTTCTTTTACGTCATTTTGGGAAAATCTCAGTGGAATTTCTTTCTAATATAAAAACACAGATAGAGGGGCCCTGTATTTCTCCCCTCTAACATACTTTCCTTTATTGTGCCTGTTCGGCGGTATCAGCAGGGGCTGCTGCATCCTGCGTATTTTCTCCTTCCTGACTGTTGGTGTTCTGGCCGTCAGCGCCAGTATTGGAAGCTGTCTGATCTGCTGTGTTATCTGTACTTTGTGCAGACTCCGCTTCTGCTGCTTTTTTCTTGCTCTTTTTGTTTTTCTTACTCTTCTTGCCTGATTCGATGGTTCCGAAAATATTATCAGTTCCGTATGCCACACTTCCTGCATCCGGTTCTGTATAGGTCTTGCCGGTTCCTGCCATGGAGAAGAGGTTTACAGTGATGCTTCCGGTGAGATTTCCGGTTGTAGAATCAAAGGAAGCATTTACATTGTCCAGTGTCATTCTGCCACTCTGGTCTGCGAGGTAGTCTACCATATCTTTTAGGCTTGCGTATGTACCTGTGAACTGCATACTGTCCTGTGTACGGTAAAGTACTGGTGTTGTCAGAGTCATGGCAGCGTTTTCGACTTCCTCGTCAGATGCATTCTGTAGGTCTTTCTCGCCCTGTGTGTCTGTACCTTCAATCTCGTCAATCTGTGCCTGAGTCTGAGCGTTTGCCTGCTCAGAAAGGGTTTCATCCGGCATGTCGATCAGTGGATCTTCTGTGCTTCCGTCCAAAGCTGCGATAAACTCCCTGGTTCCAAGACCTACGTTGGAAATGCTCATATCCAGAGATTCTTCCATATTCTTGGAAAGCACGATTCCATCCTCGGAACGAATGTCCGATGGAAATTCCGCTGTATATTCATCAATCTTTGCATTGATCGAATCCGTTTCTTCCAGATAAAATTCTCTGTTTTCTGCCAGTTCAAGCAGGTCATTTAAGCGTTCCTGAAGCGGCACATTGGATGCCTGGATGTTCTCCGCTTCTTCCATCTGTGGACGATATCCAAAGAAATATCCACATGCAAAAATCCCTACACCCAAAAACATCAGCAGTAATTTTTTATCACGCATAGAAATATTCATGTCCATAATATCTGCCTCCTTATTCTGTGCTCTGATCCAGCGGTGCCGGGTCTGCATAAGTACAAGCTACGCTCATGGACACGGTTCCGTCCTCTGCCTCATCGATACCTGTAGTCGTTACGGTCGCCAGACTCTCAAAGGTACGAAGCTGCATGATTGTATTCGCTGCTGCTGATTTGCTGGTCACACGCATGGAAAAGCTGACCTGACTTCCGGTAGAACTGAAACTCTCCACTGTAATATCAGAAGGCATTTTTTCCTCCATCTCCTCAATGAAGTTCTTAAGTCCCTCATTTGGAGTATTTGTGTACTGATACATATTCTGGTAATTGTCGTACTGCGACTTTGCTGTATTATAAGCATTGTAAATATCTTCTATAGAACTCTCTTCTGAAATCCTCTGATTCAGGCGATCCTGCTCATGCTGCTGATAAATACGATTTGCATATCCCGCGGCAGTCAGTGCAACACCCGCTACAGCTCCAACTACAAAAATAACGGTCGCGCCGCTTAAAGTATCTTTCTTTTCTTTTGCTTTTCTGCTGGTCTTTTCCATCAGGTTTACACCTGAAATACTTGGCGCCATAACTGTAGCATAAAGGTAAGCGCCCTCATTCTCAGCACTGGACGGCAGGGCAAAATTCTCCACCTTTTCCAGAACTTTTACAGGCTGACCGAGTTCATTGGTAAGAAGCTCCATCAATCCCTGCACCTGCGCACCAAGACCACAGCAGTCAATCGTTTCAAAAGTCGCATCTGTATGGCGGGAAATATAATAGTCCATGATTCGTGAAATATTTCCGATCATATATCTCAGGCTCTCTGTTACTTCTGCTCTGGCTGTTTCCAGCATTCTGTCCTCATCAGAAGCCATTTCATCTGCAGGCATCATGTCAAGGGCAGAATTGATACATCTTCTATTACAAAGTACTTCCAGCGCTTCTCCCACATCCAGTCTGTCTCCGAATTCCGGAAAAGCTCTCACTGTCTCAACAGCGCTGTCCACACCATAGTTGATGTTACGCTGCAAAGCCAGTTCGCCATTATTGATAATGCTGATGCTGGTTCCTTTTAATTCAATCTTCACCAGGATATGTGTTCCTGTCGCATATTCTCCCCTGACAGCATGATAAACACTGTCACCTGTATAGGTAATGCCAGCCATTGTCAGTCCGGCATTCTCAGCAAATTCACTATAAGCTGCAGAAATCGCTTTCGGCGCCGCATAAACCATCAGATGATACTGTTTGGTTTCTTCTTTTCCATCTTCTGATTTCTGAGTCTCTACATCTGTTACGCTGTAAGATAAGATATATTTCGTTACATCAATCGGAAAATAATCTGTAGCATTTGCCTCAATGATGCTCTGAATCCTGTTTGTCTTTACAAACGGAATCCGAACTTCTCTGCTGGCAATTCTGGTAGAACCAGTTGCAAAATATACCTTTTTTGTCTTTATCTTTCTCTGAGAAAGTTCTTCCCTCAAAACTTCTGCAAGACTTTTGGTATCCCGGATCTGTCCATCTTCCACCGCTCCCTGAGGTGCCGGAATGCAGAAACAGTTAAAAATCCTGCCTTTCTTACCACGTACTTCGATTTCCGCAACTCTGACCTGAGATGCCTCTACTTCTATGCTTAAAATTTTCGCCATTTGTGCGTTCCTCCGTATGAGAGCCTGCCATTTTTTCAAACAGCTGCTCTCGTATTTTTCGGTTACAAAAATACATTCTAACTCACGGCTAAAATATATTTTTCTAACTGAAAAACCTTTCGATTTCCAGTTAAAATTTTACAGTCTCAGTAATGACAGATACCAGTTGATCCACGCATTCCCCCATAAAGCAGCCAGCAGAATTCCCGCTGACAGATATGGACCCATTGCAAGCATACGTCCTGCTTTCTTTACAGACATACGAATGATATGAACCACTGAGCCAATAATACATCCCAGGAAAAAAGCGAGCAAGATCAGCTTCCATCCAAGGATCAGGCCGCAGGCAAACATCAGCTTGATATCTCCCCCGCCAATAGCTCTGCCACTAGTTAACAGATACAAAATCCCCAGCAGACCACTGACACAGATCATTCCAATCAGATGCTCTACAAGATTTCCTCTGTCAAGGATTGTCATTGCTATGCCAAGTACGAACAGGAATACATTGATTCCAAACGGAATCTCATAAGTACGCCAGTCAATGATACTCAGAACCAGAAGGGCTGATGCCATGAAGCAATAGATCACACTGTTCCATTCGAGGCCATTCACTGCACATATCATCACATAGAAGATGCCATTGACACCCTCTATGATTGGATACTGTACTGAAATTTTTGATTTACAGTTACGACACTTACCACCTAACACCAACCAACTAAACACCGGAACCATATCATACCACTTCAGTTTCCGCTCACAGGTCATACAGTGGGAGGGGGCCGTCACTATCGACTCACCGAGAGGGATTCGGTAGATGCAGACATTCAGGAAACTGCCGATGGTGATTCCGAATATGAAGATTATTATGTAGGGGGTGAGTTCTAGGAAAAATAGCATAGGTTATTTCCTTTCAATTAGCTAAATATTCATTACCCTTTTTAATTTCTAATTTGTGCCACTTTTAAGAGTTGTTGGGCTATATTTAACTGTCATCTGTCCATTAGCACCAATTACAATGCTTGCTCCAATATCATTTCCAGTAACAGTTGCAACTGCATCATTTCCAGTAGCAGCGACCCATTTATTAGATTTTAACTTTAAATCGCTATTAGACATTGATAAATTGTCAGTTGCAGTAGTCCAATTTCCCTCAAGCAAACTGCTCATTCCAGCTGTCCATAAATCAGTTGTTGTTGTAGATACTGTACCACTAGCATTTGTCAAAGTAATAGTAGTTCCATTAGTATGGCTCATTACAATTGTATATGTTCCCGCCTGAACAGAATACTGCGGATCGCTCGCAACAACTTTAAGTTCTTTTACAATTTCTTCAAGATTACTAGCATCAGCTGATTTTCTTGATTTTTCAACATACTTTGTATACTGCGGTGCAAGTAATCCAACTAAAATTGCAAGAATTGCAACTACAATTACAAGTTCCACTAATGTAAAACCTTTGTTATCTTTTTTCTTTCTGTTAAATAATTTTAACATTGTACTATCTCCTTAACATTCGTTATACCGAGATAGCAACATCGTTTATGCATAACTATGGATTGTTATGCATTCATCGAAAAATTAAATCCAGCATTTATAAGATAAGACAACGTTTAAAAATATATTATTTATTTGACTGATCTTTGATTGTATCAGGAGTATAATCAACAGTAACTGAACCATCAATTCCAACGGTTAACTTAGCACTAATACTTGTTACAAGCTTAGTACTATCATCAGATCCGTCGCTTGTCCATTTTTTAGATTTTAGCTTTGTGTTCTGCCAATTTTCTCCAGCATAAGATGTAATAATACCCGCTACTGTATTATTACTATCATCACCTGATAATGTTGTTGCTGTACTACCACTTGCAGCTGCATTATTAATTGTTATTGTATAATCGCCAGCAGGAACCTTATCTTCACCATCGGAAGCAGCAGTCTTAAATGCAGTTACAAGATTCTCAAGGTTTGCTGCATCTGCAGCTTTTCTTGACTTCTCAACATACTTAGTATACTGCGGTGCCAGAATACCAACCAGAATTGCCAGGATAGCAACTACGATAACCAACTCAACAAGAGTGAATCCCTTGTTATCTTTCTTTCTGTCTTTCAGAAATTTAAACATAACTCATTCTCCTTCAAAATTAATTTAAT
>ENA-ORTN01000825-ORTN01000825.1-human-gut-metagenome-genome-assembly--contig:-NODE-825-length-33710-cov-5.080107_pt1 | contig 33710 bp, 27 predicted proteins | sample MGYA00242070_ERZ509189 | MGnify/ENA primary metagenome ERZ509189 (study PRJEB26280, sample SAMEA2338821) | human gut metagenome | biome: human gut; feature: human-associated habitat; material: faeces...
CGATTCCCTTGTGTTCACCAAAGTAATCATCGATAGCCTTGTAAAAGGCAAGACTTGCCAGTTCTTCCATTACATATCCCTTGTCCTTAGCATATCTTTTTCCGTATTCAACCCATTCCTTTATATCGTACTGTTTAATACGGATAACGTGGTTAAATACCTTTGATAAGCGCGGTGAGTCCTTAAGCATTTTTTCCATTGGCTCAGTTTCACCTTCAAGTATTATAAGCATATCGTCAGTAAACATTCCTGAAACGTCCACAACTTCACTTAAAATCATTGCACCAAGCTTTTCTGCATTCTCAACAATCAAATCACTTCCAAGTAATTTGTTAAGTGAATTTCTAAATCCTCTCTTGTTAAGTGCTGTAGCATCAATCTTAGCCAATCTTCTGTTACGTCTGCCACGTTTCTTATTTACTAATTTTATGATTTCAACTGCTAATGATGTTTTTCCTGTTTTTTCTTCGCCAAGAATAACCACATTACCATCTGTTGACTTACCGTTAGGTGTATAACCTGCAATAAGTTCCTTAACTACTTCCTGAATATTGTCTTCTAAACCTTCTACATTAAAGAAGTTCTTAAATACACTTAATTCTTCCTCTGTAGCTACTAATTCCGGTTCAGGAATTTCTTCATTGTTCTTATTCAATATTCTGTTAAGTAACTCACCTTCACTTGTGCGCTCAGGAGTGCCTTCTTCTGCTTCCTCCTTTGCTCCCTCTAATTGCTCTTCTTCCTCTTCAAGTTTTTCCTCATACTCAGGTTGCTCCCAGTCTGTCCCTGAAATCACCTCAACCTTGGCACTTAAGTCCTTAGTTGAATGTATATCTAAATCAATTGAATTATCCTGTGCCGGTTCTTCCTGTACAGCTTCTTCATTTTCAGCACTTTCTGATTTTTCAGCATCTACACTCTCTGCATTTTCGTTTTCTGTGCTTTCTTCTGCATTTTTAGTATCTTCACACAAATCCTGCTCAGGAATACCTGTTTCTAAATCTATTTCAGGTGCATCAATATTAGGAAGTTCCTCATCTACTACAACCTCACCTGTATTATTACCTGTTTCAATATCGGCTTTAGGTATAGTAAATATTGCTGTCTTGCCTAAATCTTCTGCTGTTTCAGAAGCTTCTTTCTGAACATTTTCAGCTACTTCCTGTTCAGACGGAATTTCTTCCGGCTGAGCCTCTTCTGCTACCTGAATTTCTTCTATATCAGGTATGCTTTCTGCTATCTTCTCAATATCAACCTCAGGTTCTTCTTCCTGACTTTCTATTACTTCCAATTCAGATGCATCCTGATTCTCTGTGATTTCAACTTCTTCTTTTTCAGGTTCTTCCGGCAAATCCTCTACTTCATCAGGTATTTCTTCCAAATCAGGAATCTCAACCTGGGATGCCTTATTTTCTTCATTATCTGAAGTATTGTCTTCAACTGAAGTCTGCTCTTTTTTCTCATTATCTGAAGTATTGTCTTCAACCGAAGTCTGCTCTTTTTCCAAAGGCTTTTCTACTTCAACATTATCCTCCTGCCATCTGTCAAGAGTGCTAACGTCTTTTTCATCAGGCTTTTCTTCTTTAGATTCTTTCTTAGTCTCTCTTACATTCTCAATAATGCTTACGGCACTATTAACAGTTTCTGCTTTAAGAATCCCTCTTGCCTGCAACTGATGAAGTATATCTTCTACATCATCAACATTTAATATGTCTTCTTTCTCTTCATCTGATTTCATAACCATATCCATATCTTCATCAAATTCCATATCAACCGTTTCTGTTGTATCTTCACCTAAATCATCTATAACCGGTTCTTCAACTTTAGACACATCATCCGGGTTAATCAATTTAAAATCTTCATCTTCTTCAAGTGGAACCTTTGCATTAACCGGTGCTTCTACCTTTTTATCTTCCTTTAAAGGATTTTCTGTCTTTTTAGGTTTAACACTAAAAGGTCTAAGCTTCAATCTTTTCTTCTCTTTTTCAGTCTTAGCTACAACATCTTCCTTCTCAGCTTCAGCTTTATCACTTGAATCTGATTCCAGCTCATTAAGATCATCACTAATTCCCGGAATTTTTATTTCTTCAACTTCCTGCGGATGAGTCATGCTGTTAACATCAATTGTTGCACCTTCTATATCATCATAAGGCTTGATTTCTTCCACTACAGATTCATTAATTTCCGGAAAATCAAAAGATTCTGTATCTGCCGCTTCTTTTCCAACAACTTTTATCTTATCTATATTTTTCTCTGTGCCTGTAACTTCTTCTATTGTTTTAGATTCCGCCTTACGTTCGTTGGCTTCTTTTACAGCTTCATCTATTCTTGACTTAATAGATGTTTTTTCCATTATTTTATCCATAAGTTCCTGAGTTGAAGCTTTCTTTTCTTCCTGCTCTTTAGACTTATTTTCTGATTTTTTATTGTAGTTGTCCTGCTGTGTGGATGTTAAAGATTCATATTTTTTCTTTAAATCCATTGCCTTAACAACGTATTTTCCTTCCGCAAACCATAAGCTTATTTCGTCGCACATATTGACACATTTCTCGCCCTCGCCTGCAATATCATATAATTTTGCAAGTTCATAAGCCCACTTTTCTTCCATGTCAATGTTAACGTAATCTTCAAGAATCTTTATTAATTCTTCCACCGGCTTCTTCTTAGCTTTTGCCATTTTATATTTTAAAATAAATCTTGCCGAATCTCTTGGTGCCATTTCAATAAAGTCCTGATAAAATTCGTTTGCCTCATCAAGTTCTTTTAATTTTATGGAAATAAGGCATAATCTATATGCTAACTGTCTTCCTGTGTTAGTATTCTCATATGCCATAAGCAATATTTTCTTAGCCTGCTCATTATCGCCTGTTAATTCATAGGCGTCGGCAATAAGACTTAACAGATTGTTGTCACGGATTTTTTTGATATCCAATGAATCTGCCACGTCAACTGCCTTTTCAAAATCGTGAGCGTGCATAGCTGTTTTTAACTCTTCTATTTTTAAGTTGTACTCGCTTTTATCCATTTGACTTCCTCATTCCTTTGTCAATTCTAAACTGTAACTCTTCCCTGAAGAGCCCTAAGCAAAGTAACGTTGTCCACATATTCTAAGTCCCCACCTACGGGAACACCACTTGCTATTCTTGTAACTTTTATTCCGAGTGGCTTTATGACCTTTGTAATGTACATAGCTGTAGCCTCGCCCTCCACGCTTGAATTAGTTGCAATAATTACTTCATTAACATCGTCCTTCAAACGCTCAAACAATTCCTTAAGTTTAATGTCATTCTGGCCAATACCCGCCATGGGATTAATTGCTCCGTGAAGAATGTGATAAACGCCCTTGTATTCACCTATTTTCTCATATGCAGCCATATCCTTTGTTGTTTCCACTACCATAATGGTCTTGTGGTCCCTTTCCTTACTACTACATATTGGGCAAATATCCTGGTCTGTAAGTGTGTAACAACACTTACAATATCTTACATTCTTCTTTGCGTCTATCATAGAATTTGCCAGACTTTCAACCTGTTCTTTGGGCATATCCAAAATATGAAAAGCAAGTCTCCCTGCTGTTTTAGGTCCTATTCCCGGCAACCCTGATAATTCTTCGATTAGTTTTGTTATATAACCACTGTAGTAATCCACTGTGCTTACCTCTTTCTAGAAAAGTCCACCTAACCCGCCTGTTATCTTCGACATCTTCTGTGTTGACATTTCATCCATCTTACGGATAGCTTCGTTAACTGCCGCCATAACAAGATCTTCTAACATTTCTATATCATCAGGATCTACTACTTCAGGATCTAATTTAATCTTTGTTATTTCTTTTGTGCCTGAAATAGTCACTTCAACAGCTCCACCACCTGATGTTGCTGTATATTCTGAACTTTCTAATTCTGCCTGTGCCTGCTCCATCTGCTTCTGCATCTTCTGAGCCTGTTTCATTATATTATTCATATTTCCAGGCATTCCTCCCGGAAATCCTCCTCGCTTTGCCATTTTAAAAATCCTCCTCTTCAATGTCCATGTTTATTTTGCTTACGACTTCCTGATAGTAATCGCTGAAAGTCTGATTATTTTCAAGCATAGTTACTTCAACTTTAACCTGCTTCTTTATTTCTTCACTTATCAAAGTGTTAAGCATCTCAATTACTTCCGGTTTCGAGCAGCCTTCGTAGCCTATTGCTCCCGGATTAAAAACTATTAAAAGTGTGTTTTCCCCTTTTACGCTAAATCTTGCATCCTGCAGGAAAGTCTTGTACGGATTGGATATGTGTCTTCTAACTGAACCCCAGTTATCCACAACATACTGCACATCTTCCGGTATAGCCTTTTCAAATACCTTTTTAGGCTTTGGTTCCGGATTTGCACCTGAACTGCCTGCCGCCTGTGGAGCTGCCCCCACATTAACCGTAAAGTTTCCTTCTTCTATTTTCTTTTCCAAAATAGCGATTCTGTTATTAAGTGAGCTTACGTCTCTTTCCATTGCCGGTTTTGCAAGCTTTATTAATGCAATCTCTATTAAAACACGTTTTTGTGACGAATATTTGATCTGTCCTGATAATTCTGAAAGAATTCTAATGTATCGCATAATAACATCTACATTAACCATCTGTGCTTCTTCTTTCAAAGCTTCTATTCTTTCTGCTGACGCATCAATTACTTCCATTATTTCGTCATCATCTGATGTCTTAATTAACATAAGATTTCTTAAATACCATATAAAATCATTAACAAACTGTCCCGGCTCTCTGCCCTGCATAATTATTTCATCCAAAATATTAAGGCTTGTTGTTACATCTGAATCTATTACGCTTCTTGTAAGTCTGCTGAATATTTCATTGTCTACAGCGCCAAGAACATCAAGCACATTGTCATATGTTAACTTCTGTCCCAAATAAAAAGCAATGCATTGATCTAAAAGACTTAAGGCATCACGCATTGAACCGTCTGCTGCTTTTGCAACGTATCTTATGGCCTTGTCCTCAACCTCAATTGATTCTTTTTCCATTAATTCGGACAATCTTGCCGCAATTGTGTCTATTGATATTCTCTTAAAATCATATCTCTGACAACGTGACAATATTGTTATGGGTATTTTATGTGGCTCTGTTGTAGCCAAAATAAAAATAACATATGCCGGTGGTTCTTCAAGTGTCTTTAATAATGCATTAAAAGCACCTATGGAAAGCATATGTACCTCGTCGATGATATACACTGTGTACTTACCACTTGAAGGCGAATATTGTATTTCATCTCGAATCTGTCTAATGTTATCCACACCGTTATTGGATGCTGCATCGATTTCAATAACATTCATGGCACTTCCATTGGTTATTCCACGACATGTTTCACATTCATTACAAGGGCTTCCATCAACGGGATGCTCACAGTTGACAGCCTTGGCAAAAATCTTTGCCACACTTGTTTTACCAGTTCCTCTTGTTCCACAAAAAAGATAGGCATGTCCGATACGGTTGGCATTAATCTGATTCTTTAATGTCTGAACTATGTGGTCCTGTCCCTTAACCTGATCAAATGTTGAAGGTCGAAACTTTCTATATAATGCTGTATAAGACATAATATCTCCTTTCCTAAAAGTAACTGCTATGGATTCCAAGGGCATTGTAAGCCCTTTTACACCTTTGGAGTTTATTATATAATAAACTGGAAAGGGTTACAAGCAATATATTTTGGTAATTTGGCATTTAAAAAGGTGAAACACAATTCTTTCTGTGTTTCACCTTTTTATTAATTATTAAATCCGCGCGATCTGCTTTGTGAGTATTCCATAAGCGTTACCTTTACAGTTAACTCGGTCTAGGCTTCCTCATGTCACATGAAATGATCTGTTTAGTGCTGCTTCATTCCTGACCTGACACGGTTCACAGGATTCCATTGCATAAGACCCAAACGTCAACATCACTTATAAAGGGCAGCCCTACAAAATAAACCCGAGGCCGACCATCACCCCTGCTGTAGCGGATTGCAGGTACAGGACGCCGCTATCTTCCCGGCTGCGCGGAAATGTTATATCAAATTTAGTACTGACAACTGTCGGTCAGAAATATAGTATACCTTATACTAATTTTCTTTGTCAATAAAGATTTTGAATTTTTTGCCTAACTTTTCAGACAACGTTCTCTGTTCTTTCTGTTCAATCTCTTTTGCATCTTTCTGCAAATAACCAATATGTTTACTATGCATATTGGTTATTCATCCTTCTGCTTTTTTCTCAAATTTCTAAAAAAATCTTTCAGCAGATTACTGCACTCTTCTTCAAGTATGCCTTTTTCCATTTCGACCTGATGGTTAAATTTATCAACCTGAAGAAGATTCATAATAGAACCGGCACAACCTGCCTTTGGATTCATACAACCTATGTAGACTTTTTTAATTCTTGCCTGAACTATGGCACCTGCACACATTTGGCAAGGCTCAGTAGTTACATACAATTCGCAATCATCAAGGCGCCAGTCATCAAGTTTCTTGCTGGCTTTCTTTATTGCGTTAAGCTCTGCATGAGATAAAGTGTTCTTGTCAACCATTCTTCGATTGTAACCACGACCTATTATCTTGTCCTGATAAACAATTACACAGCCAATTGGCACTTCACCTATTGAAGCAGCTTTCTTAGCCTGCTTAATTGCTTCTTTCATGTACTTATTAGCTTTCTTAGAATCATAAATTTCTTCTAAATCAACATTGTTGCTAATATCTTTATTTAAATCATTAACCTTACCACTCATAAATAGTCATTGCGAAAATCACTTTTTAATAAACAATTTCCGATTATCCTTTTCATCCTTATTTAGATTAGTTTGTGAAAACATCCTATTTGAAATACGGATAAATTGTATCCCATATGCTGTCTGTTTCCTGACCTAATCTCCAGTAAGCTGCACCTGCAAGCTTGTATTTTTCCATAATATCAAGTCTTGATTTTACAGATGTAGCATCTTCAAGCCAAATGCTCACTGTGCTGTCTCCCTTTTCATATGAAACAAAATTCTGACCTGTTGTTTCATCGAATGTCGGCTTTACTTTTGCATTAGTGTAAAGTTCTTTAGCTTTATCCATTGTAATTGCCTGACTTGAAAGGTAGTAATTGCCATTCGTTGCATCTTCCACATAAACACCTTCGCCCTTTTTGCCATCAGTTGCAGGAGTTGTAATCCAAGCTCTTGTGTAGAAAGGCATACCGTTAATTACTCTTGACGCATCACCTGTTAAAGCAATGGCATCGTTTACGGCTTTTTCCGTGAAAGTCATTGATGAAACAGAACCTGCTTCCTTACTTCCTGCGTAATGCTCATCGTAACTCATTATAATAATGTAATCTGCAACCAAAGACTGATGTGCAATGTCGTAATATTCTGAGCCTGATGATGGCACATAATTATCTATTGAAAGAACCTTTCCTGCTTTTCTGCATTCAATTGAAAGTTCTCTCAAAAACTGCAAATAACTGTTAATAATATCCTTATTAATAAACTCAAAATCAATGTTAATGCCATCAAGATTATAATCTTTTATGTTTGTCATAATGTTATCAACAAGATTTTCTCTCTTAGTAGTATCTGTTAACACTTTCTTCGTGTATTCCTTGCTTGCCTTGTCCTGAGTTCCAAAATCATTAACCAACGCCCATACTTTAAGCCCTTTGCTGTGAGCCTTTTCAACATAAGTTGCTGAAGCATATGATCTTAAGTTGCCTTTATTGTCAGACAAAGAATACCATGTTGGAGAAATAACATTTAAACCTTTTGTATGTTCAATTATTGTTTCCAAATTGCCATTAGCAGTCAGATTCGTTATTGCATTCCAACCTAAACTAATCTTTTTATTCATCAAAACATGTGTATATGTATCTGCGTCAGATTTAAACTCAGTCTTCTTTGTTTCTTTATCTTTTAATTTCTTTGCAGGCACATAACCCATGAAACCGTCGTCAGTTCCAACCTTTGTCCAGTCGCCGCTTTCTTCCAATACTGTAACCTTGGTATTTTTCTTCAAAGTAGTTACAATAAGGTTCTGGTAATCTGCCTTTGTACGCATTTCAATGTTGCTCTTAACAGTCATCTGATTTTTCTCGCCTGATGTGTATTTAAGAACAATTCTTGCAGGAGATTTTCCCTCCGCCTTCACAACTTTATAATCAAAATCCACGTATTTCTTAACAAACTTTACATTAACATAGCAATTTTTTCCGTCCATAAAAGAAATAACATAGTCTGTATTTTCAGTTTCATTTATTGTCTTACCACCTATTTTAGTTTTGTAAGTTTTTGTGGCGTCAGTAAACATTACAAGGTTGTTGGTTGCATCCACATAAAATCTTTTGTCAATATTTTTTATAATGGTGTTGATATTAAGGTAAGCTTCCCCGCCCTTTATAATCCCGAACTCATCACCATATCCATCTTCCAAAGCCACTGCTGCAATAGTTCCATCTGTCCCTATTGTGTAATCCGTGTCGTTGCCATTGTCATCCTCGTAGGTAAGTCCCATGTACCATTTCTGGTCAACCTGCCCCTTGTTAGTCTTTATAAACAAGTCACATCCTGTAGTTAGCAGAAGTGCTGATATTACGGTTATAATCAAAAATAGTTTATTTATAGTTTTTCTCAAATCAAAAATCCTCCTTAAGCTAATGTCTATCTACTATGATACCACATTCAACATAAAAAAAGAATAAATATCCACGATAGGTTTTTTCATTAATATAAATTTTTTCATAATTTTTATTAATGAAAAAAGAGCCACAAAATATGACTCTTTCTCGTTCTTAGGGAAACTCCATAATAAATCTAACTATATTAACTAAATAGGCGGTCAATGCCTTGTGATATATATTAAGTTAAACAGTTGTTATTATGTGTACATTTCCGTATTCGTATTATCCGTGTTTTTATTATACACATATTGAATGTACTTTTCAATCATTTTTCAAATAGTTTTTTGTCTTAATTTATTATTTTTCAAAAAATTGTAATATTTCGTACATTTTTTTCGTATATATATTATATTACAGTATTAAAAGGTCTTATTTCATATTTGCTTATGCAATTGGGATAACGTCATTTTGGATTTTTGTTTTACAGCAATTTTTTATTTTGCAAATACTTGTTTTTTATATATTTTTTTACATAAAAGCTTTATTTACTACAATTTGTAAGATTTTACTACCTTAATAACTTTACACTATTTAAGATATTGGATATACTAATAGCAAGAAATAGTTGTTTTAATTATTTTGAATTTACGCGAATCTAATGATAGAGAGGTGATTTTTATGAAAATTGAAAAAATCAATGATAATCAGATTCGTTGCACTCTGAGTAAGGAAGACTTAGCTGACCGCAACATTAAACTTAGCGAATTGGCTTACGGAACAGGCAAAACCCGTGAACTTTTTCAGGATATGATGCAGCAGGCTAATGATGATTTCGGTTTTGAGGTCAATGACATCCCACTAATGGTAGAAGCAATACCTGTTTCTCCTGAAACCATCGTCCTTGTTATAACCAAGGTTGAGAATCCTTCCGAAACCGAAGAACATCTCTCAAAATTCTTTTCTAAGGAGATGAAAGACGGTATTCTTTCACGCTTAGAAGATTCCGATATGGACCTTACAGATTTCGAAGAATTTGATGATGACATGGAAGATATTGACGCTTCCGCTAATGACAAGAAAGATGACAACGATGATTCATTGTTGTATAGCATTTATATATTCGACAGTTTAAGCCAGGTAATTGATGTTTCAAGATTGATTGCTCCAACATTTAAAGGTGACAGTTCAGTATACAAGTCACCATTCAATGACAAGTATTACTTATCTCTATGTGTTGAAGCTTCACAGGGTAAGAAACTTAACCGTATATACAGTATTCTTACTGAACACGGAGTTCGTGAGAATCCAACATATGCCAAAGAACTTTTCTATATGGAACACTTTGACGAAATACTTGCAAACAAAGCAATTGAAACACTTGGTGCGTTATAATATATAATAGGTAATTTTAGGGTAATCGAATTTTAAAGGCCGGATTTAACCGTGAGGTTGAATGCCGGCTTTTATCTTCCGTCCACTTCCCTTACCTTGCCGCTTCGTACATTAATATTGCCGTGGCAATTGCCGCATTTAAGGATTCAACTTTTCCGTGCATTGGAATTTTTATTAGCTTGTCTGCCTTTGCGGATATTTCCTCGCTTAAGCCCCTTGCCTCATTGCCTATTAAAAGTGCGCAGTCCTTTGTAAGGCTTCCTGAATTGTAAAGCTCTCCCTTTAAGTGGGCAGCATATGTTGTAATGCCGTTGTCCTTTAATGTGTCAACTGCTGCTGCCAAGTCATCCACTATTGCAAAAGGCACTCTGAATATTGAGCCCATTGTTGAGCGTATAACTTTAGGATTGTATATGTCTGCACTGTCTTTGCTCATTATTATGCCTGATATACCTGCTGCTTCCCCGGTTCTTACAATTGTTCCCATATTTCCCGGATCCTGAAGTCTGTCAAGCACTACTATGCAACTTTTTTCCTTGTTTCTTTTTTCTATAATGTAGTCTATGCTATATGATTTCTGCTTTACAACGGCAACTATTCCCTGTGGTGTAACTGTGTCTGATATTTTCTTAAATACCTGGTCGCTTACTATCTGATATTTTTTGTCTTTTACCAGTTCACCGTTTTCTTTCAAAAAAGTTTCTGAAACATATACACTTACAAGGTCCTCTGCCGGTATTTCAACAAACATTTTCTTGCCTTCCACTGTAAATGTTCCTGTTGTTTTTCGTACTTTTGATTTTTCTTTTAACTGTATTAATTTTTTTATTTGTTCATTTGATGTTGATGTTATTACCATTTTACTTAAATACCTTTGCCATTTTTTCTGTTTCGCCTAAAACTACCAAATGCATTCCATGGTTAAAAGGAATGTTAACGTCAGGATTAATTTTGTATTTTCCTTCTTCTTTTATTGCTATAATGTTAAATTTATATTTTTTTCTAAGGCTTAATTCCATTAGATTCTTTCCAACCCAACTTTCAGGAACTTTTGCTTCTATTATGCTAAATGTGTCAGATATTTCTGCAATATCCATGAACTTTTCGCCGTGAGCAAGGTTCTTTGCCATTCTGATTCCTGTTTCACTTTCAGGATAAACTATTTCATCTGCCCCAACTTTAGTTAAAATATTGCCCTGCAATTTGTCACTTGCCTTGGCTATTATATAATGGATTCCTATTTCCTTACATACGGCAGTTACGATTATGCTTGCCTCAAAGTTTTCACCTATTGTAACTATTGCCACGTCCACATTTGACACTCCAAGACCTTTAATTACGTTTTCTTCAGTCAGGTCTGCACGAATGGCAAAAGTAACATAATCTGATATTTCATCTACTTTTTCCTGTGACTTGTCTATGGCTATAACTTTTCCACCCATATTTGAATATGATATGGCAAGGCTTTTTCCTAAAGTTCCAAGTCCGAATACTGCGATTTCTTTCATTAATGCTGTCCTTTCTTTAATCTATCCTATAAGCACTTTTTTCTCAGGTAAGTCCTTTATGTGCTGGTCTATTCTTCGTTTTCTCGCCAATGCTATTACTATTGTTATAGGTCCTACTCTTCCAAAAAACATTAAAACGATAATTATTAGCTTGCCTGCAAGAGAAAGACTTGCCGTAAAGTTCATGCTTAAGCCTACCGTTCCTATTGCCGAAAATGCTTCATAGCATATCTTGGTAAGAGAACCTGTTTCCGTAAATGTAAGTGCTATAACTGCAATCATTAATATGCTAATGGCCATTGTCATCACTGCCAATGCGTTCTTAATGTTGTCTCTGTTTATTCTTCTCTTAAATGCCTCTGTTGCGTTTTTTCCCGTAACAACTGATTTTACATCAAGGAATAACAAAGCTACTGTTGTTGTTTTTATTCCTCCTGCAGTTCCCATTGGTGAGCCACCCATTAGCATTAAGAGAAAAGCAAGAAGTACTGAGGCATTTCTAAGCCCCGCCTGATTTATTGTGCAAAAACCTGCTGTTCTAAGAGTTACTGACTGAAAGAATGATGCCAGAATTTTTTCACCTGTCTTTAAAGTTCCCAATGTTTCAGGATTGTTGTATTCAAAAGCAAATGTTAAGATTGCTCCTCCAAATATTGCAATTGCCGTTACTGTAAGAACTATTTTGGAGTGAAGTGACAACCTTTCAGAGAATTTTCGAAGTGGGTACTTTTTATTTCTAATATTATTTATGTTTTTCAAAATATCCCACCATACTATAAAGCCCATTCCACCTACCACAATAAGGAACATTGTCGTTATATTAATCAGCACATCTCCCTTGTACGCCATAAAGCTGCTGTCTCCAAGAAGGTCGATTCCTGCATTGCAAAAAGCTGAAATTGCATGAAACACAGAATACCACACGCCTTTAGCCACTCCGTATTTTGGAATAAATCTAAAACCGTAAAGTATTGCTCCAATGCCTTCCACTGCAAAGGTTCCCGAAAATATTCTTATTATGTGCAAAACAACGCCCTGACTTGTGTCAAGATTGTATGTCTCCTGAATTAATCGTCTTTCTTTTAAGTTTATTTTTTTGCCTATTATAATTAATACGCCTGTGGCTATGCTGATAATTCCAAGCCCGCCAAGCTGTATAAGTATTAATATGACTACTTTTCCAAAAAGACTCCAGTAGGCATAGGTTGGCACCACAACCAATCCTGTTACGCAGGTTGATGTGGTGGCTGTAAATAATGCTGTTACAAAATCCGTCCACTGCCCTTTAGCTGAACTTACCGGCAACATTAGTATTAATGTTCCAACTATTATCACACAAAGAAATCCAACTATTATTATTCTGGCAGCGTTGAATTTTGTTTCTTTAAGCATTTTCTTAAAATTTATATTTAAATTAGTCATTATAATTCCTTTTGAATATTAAACTCTTAATTTTACAAAATCCTGTCCGTAAGTTTTCTTTAGTTCTTCAACAAACTGATTATTGGCATCAACTCTGTATTCTATTGGCAATGCTTTCTGCTGACGCTCTTTTGCCAAAGCTATCATTACCTTGTCGCCACCTTTGTGAAGAAGTAATGTTTCAAGTAGTTCTTTCTCCTTTACCATATACTCTTCCTTGTCTTTAAAGGCTATCCAAAGTTCTGACGGAACCTGGTCGAAAGATACAATTGAGTTAGCCAAAACTTTTCCTGCAGAATTTTCTTCTATGTTTGCCTCGCCTTTTACAAAAATCTTCTGACCTTCTTCCATTAACATTCGACTTCTCTCAAACTGTCTTGGAAATACTACAACTTCAACTGTTCCAACTAAGTCTTCCAATGTTATGAAAGCCATCTGCTGTCCAGTTTTTGTAAACTTCTTTGTTATGGCACTAATGATTCCGCCTACGGCAACTTTGCTCTTGTCAGGAACTTTTGACTCTTCCCCTTCTTCAGGTTCGGTGAAATCAATTGACATATTTGTTATGTGTTTACGCCATTTCTGTTCCTGTGCCTGAAGTGGATGACCGCTGGCATATATTCCAATAACTTCTTTTTCAAAAGCTAATTTCTGGTCAACGGTGTACTCTCCTACATCAGGCATTTTTACTTTATACTTTTCTTTGGTACTGTCATCTGCCATATCAAAAATAGACATCTGGCCTTCCCATGCGTCTTTGTTTTCCTTGTTTACCCCGTCAAGAATCTGAATGTAAACCATCATCATCTGTTTTCTTGTGGCATTAAGTGAATCAAAGGCACCGGCTTTGATAAAGTTTTCTATTGCTCTTTTGTTTACACCAAGATTGGCTGTTCTTGTAATAAAGTCTTCCAAATCAGTGTACTTGCCGTGTTTTTCTCTTTCCTCAACTATGCCGTCAATAATGTTTTTACCAACATTCTTTATGGCTGTAAGTCCATATCGTATGCTGTTGCCCTTAGCCGAAAATCCACTTTCACCTTCGTTAATATCCGGTGGAAGAATTTCTATTCCCATTGAACGGCATGAGTAAACATATTCTGCTACCTTAGTTGAAATATCCATTACAGAAGTAAGCATTGCTGCCATAAATTCTGCTGCATAGTAATATTTAAGGTATGCTGTCTGGTAAGCCACCACGCCATAAGCTGCCGCATGGGACTTATTAAATGCATACTTTGCAAAGTCTATCATTTCATCGTAGATTTTGTTTGCAATCTCTTCACTTATGCCGTTTTTGATACAACCTTTTACGCCCTCTTCCCGGTTTCCATACACGAAGCTTTGGCGTTCCTTTTCCATTACTGCCTGTTTCTTTTTTGACATTGCTCTACGGAGAAGGTCGCTTCGGCCAAGTGAATATCCTGCCAAATCCCTAACTATCTGCATTACCTGTTCCTGATAAACAATACATCCATAGGTTGGCTCAAGTATTGGAATTAACTGTGGGCAGTCATAAGTAACGCTATCACGATTATTTTTTCCTTCAAGATATTTAGGAATAAAATCCATTGGCCCCGGACGGTACAAAGCTATTCCGGCGATAATATCTTCAAGGCTTTGAGGCTTAAGTTCCTTCATGAAGTTTTTCATTCCAGCACTTTCAAGCTGGAATATTCCCTCTGTATTTCCTGTTCCAATATAATCCAAAACTTTTTTGTCATTGTAGTCTATTTTCATCAGGTCAAGTTCTATGCCTCTGTTCTTCTTTATGAATCTTTGGGCATTCTGTATTACAGTTAAGTTTCTAAGCCCCAAAAAGTCCATTTTTAAAAGTCCAAGTTCTTCCAAAGTAGTCATTATATACTGTGTTGTAATTGAACCGTCTGCCGCTCTTGACAATGGCACGTATTCGTCTACCGGTTTTCCACAAATAACTACACCTGCCGCATGCATTGATGCGTGTCGTGGAAGTCCTTCAAGTCTTCTTGACATATCAATAAGGTATTTTACCTCTGGATCTGAATCGTATAATGTTTTTAATTCTCTATTTTGTTTTAAAGCTCCATCAAGAGTAATGTTAAGCTCCTGTGGAATCATTTTTGCTATATTATCTACCTGAGCATATGGCATATCAAGAACTCGTCCAACATCTCTTATTACACCTCTTGCCTTTAATGTTCCAAAAGTCACAATCTGCGCCACATGGTCTTTTCCATATTTTCTACCTACGTAGTCAATAACTTCCTGTCGTCTTTCAATACAAAAGTCTACGTCAATATCGGGCATGGATACACGCTCAGGATTAAGGAATCTTTCAAAGAGCAAATTATACCTCATAGGTTCTATATCTGTTATTTCCAAACAATAAGAAACTATACTTCCTGCCGCTGAACCTCTTCCCGGTCCAACTGCAATTCCGTTAGACTTGGCATAATGAATAAAATCCCAAACAATCAGAAAATATTCAATATATCCCATGTTCTTTATTGTATTTAATTCGTAATTTAATCTTTCCTCCAGTTCTTCTTTTGTCAAATGACAGTTCTGGTCAACTTCTCCCTTAAAAACAGGATAGCGGTTGTGAAGTCCTGTTTCGCACAGTTCTTTTAGGTAAGTCCATGATGTGTAGCCTTCCGGCACAGGGAAATTTGGAATCTTTGTTACTCCAAACTCAAATGTAACATTACATCTGTCGGCGATTTTCTGTGTATTCTCCATTGCCTGAGGTGCGTATTTGAAAAGCTGGTACATTTCTTCCGGTGATTTCAGGTAGAACTGTCCCCCCTCATAACGCATTCTGTCCTCATCAGCTTTCTTCTTTCCGGTCTGAATACAAAGAAGTATATCGTGTGCCTCCACATCATCTGCAAAAGTGTAATGTACGTCATTAGTACAAACAAGGTCAATTCCCAACTCTTCGCTCATTCTCATTAACTGCTGGTTAACTGTTGCCTGTTCCGGAATACCGTGGTCCTGCATTTCAAGGAAATAATTACCCTTTCCAAATATTTTCTCATATTTTAAGGCAGCTTCTTTTCCCTTTTCGTATTCCCCTCTTGCCAGATACTTCTGTACTTCTCCTGCAAGACAGGCGCTTAGGCAAATAATTCCTTCGTGGTATTTTTCCAATACTTCATAGTCAACTCGTGGTTTGTAATAGAATCCTTCCACAAATCCTTTTGAAACTATTTTGCAAAGGTTTGCATATCCTTCATTATTTTCTGCCAACAAAATCAAATGATAATACCTGTCTTCGTTGTCCCCTGCTTCTTTTTCGAAACGTGAACCTGGTGCCACATACACTTCACATCCGATAATAGGCTTTATTCCATTTTCAAGTGCTGCCCTGTAAAAATCTATGCATCCATACATAACACCGTGATCTGTTATGGCAAGGCTGTTCATTCCAAGCTCTTTGGCTCTTTTTGTAATTTCTTTAATTTTACTTGATCCATCCAACAGACTGTATTCTGTATGGACATGTAAATGTGCAAAATTCATATATAATCACCTGTTTAATTGTTATTTTGTCTTTATATATTCAAGTCAAGTTCAATTGGGCAGTGGTCTGAGCCGAGTATTTCTGTGTGAATGTCAGCCCCTTCAAGCTTGTCCTTTAATGCTTCCGATACAATAAAATAGTCAATACGCCAACCTGCGTTCTTCTCTCTGGCTTTAAATCTATATGACCACCAACTATATTTTCCTTCCAAATCAGGATAGAAATATCTAAATGTATCTATGAATCCATCATCTAAAAGCTTAGTCATCTTTTCACGTTCTTCATCTGTAAAGCCTGCATTCTTTCTGTTAGTCTTAGGATTTTTCAAATCTATTTCCTTATGTGCCACATTCAAATCACCACATAAAACTACCGGTTTAGATTCTTCAAGCTTCTTAAGATATGCCTTAAAATCATCTTCCCACTGCATTCTGTAATCCAGTCTTTTAAGTTCGTTCTGTGAATTTGGCGTATAGCATGTAACCATATAGAAATCTTCAAACTCCAACGTTATAACTCTTCCCTCGTGGTCGTGTTCCTCTATGCCAATACCATACTTCACATCCATTGGCTCTTTCTTTGTAAAAATCGCTGTTCCTGAATATCCCTTCTTTTCAGCATAATTCCAATACTGATAATATCCCGGCATTTCAAGTTCAAGCTGTCCTTCCTGCATCTTTGATTCCTGTATACAAAAAATATCCGCGTCTATTTCATTAAAGAAATCCATAAAGCCCTTTGTAACACAGGCACGGATTCCATTAACATTCCATGATATAAGTTTCATAAGCTTTTCCTTTCTTTTTGGTAATATATGTTCACTGTTATTCTTCTTTTTATAGTCTACTTTTATGTTACTCTTTAATTCTTTTATATTCTTCTCATTAACCTTACTGCTAACTAAGTAATTATACTATATATTGGAATTAAGAGCAAAGACTTATGGGGAATTACCAGGTTTAATTGCCTTTGAATTTATACTATAAAGCTTGGAATATTTTTCCGTGGGCAGATATGTATAAGTGTGAATGTGGACAAGCTTTATATCTACGACACGTAATCACCACAAAAAAATCCCTTCCGTCACCGACAGAAAGGATTTTTTATTTCATGCTATTTTCGATTAATTAGCTGTTAAGTAATTTACCATTGTATCAATTGCATTCTGCTCGTCGTCTCCTTCAGCAGATACTTTTACTTCTTCTCCTGAAAGAATTCCTAATGCCATCATTCCCATGATTGACTTAGCATTAACTTTTGTAGCTCCATTTTCAATATATATTTTACTCTTGAACTGACTAGCTAACTGTACGCATTTTGCCACTGGACTTGCATCTGTAGCCTGCTTAATATCAATTGTTACATCCTTTGTTATCATTATAACCTTTCCTCCTTGGGGATTCCCCTTATTTCCTCTGCAATCTGGCAAATCTTTCTCAATCTGTGATTAACCCCTGATTTTCCTAATTGCGGTTCAAGCATCTGACCTAACTCCTGCAACGAAGCGTCAGGATTTTCAACTCGCAATGTTGCTATATCCTGTAACTTATCAGGCAAATATTCTAAGCCCTCATTTTCAATGATATAATTAATATCATCTATCTGTCTACATGCAGTTGTTACTGTCTTCTTAATGTTGGCAGTCTCACAATTAACCTGCCTATTGTAATAGTTGCTCATGCCTTTTAGGATTCGGACATTCTCCATTTCCATTAAAGCTACCGGAGCCTCCATTACATTTAAAACATCAACTATTCCTTCGCCTTCCTTGATATATACCACAAAATGACCTTTTCTTGCAACTGTTTTTGCCTCAATATTAAATTTATTTAGTAATTTTATTAGTTGCTCAGCCTTTTTTTCGTTATTACACTTAATTTCAAAGTGATAAGAGCTGTTAGGATCACTTATGGAACCTGCTGCCATAAATGCTCCTCTTATGAAGGCTCTCTTGCAACAATCTTTCATTATAACAACATTATTGGTCACTGAAAGATTCTCTCCTATCTGCCCCTGATCATCAATTAATTTAGTTGCCTCTAAGACTTTCATTGCCTGATTGTGATCTTTTATGGTAATAGTATATGTCTCTGCATTTTTTGAATATGCATTCTTTTTTACAACAATTTTTGCATCTATATGAAATGTTTTCCACACCAAAGTCTTAAACTTTTCTGCCGTTGAATCGGTTTCAGTTCTGACTCTTATGGAATACTTTTCATCAACGTCTATCAGTACACTTCCGCACATAGAAATAATAGCTGCAATTTCTGCTATTCTACAATGTGTTGCATTACTGATATGACCTGCTAATTCCTTTTTAACCTTACTTGAAAAACTCATGCCACTTCCTACTATTTCTACTATCTGTCTATGTCTCTATGAGATAATCTGATTCCATAAGAAGCGTCTGAACTATTTAATTGATTATATAATTCATTAGCTATTGTTACTGATCTGTGATGACCACCTGTACAACCAATTCCTATAACCAACTGATTCTTTCCCTCTTCAATATAGTTTGGAATAAGAAATTTAATCATATCTACTAATTTATCAAGAAATTCGTGTGACACAGGCGAGTTCAAAACATAATCCTGTACTTCCTTCTGATTACCTGTTTTATGTTTCAGCTCAGGCACATAATATGGATTTGGAAGAAATCTTACATCAAATACCAAATCACAATCTGCCGGAACACCGTGCTTGAAACCAAAAGACATTATTGTAACAAAAAGATTTCTGTAATCTCTGTTTAAAACAAATATCTTTTCTATTTCTCCTCTTAGTTCTTTTACGAGAAGATTGCTGGTGTCGATTATATAATCAGCCTGTTCTCTTAAAAATTCCAGCTTTGCCCTCTCTTCATTAATTTCATTTTCAACACTATCTCTGTCACCCATTGGATGACTTCTTCGTGTTTCTTTAAATCTCTTTATTAAAGTATTATTGTTGCAGTCTAAGAACAAAATCTCATAATTCTGTTCTTTTGCTTTCATATTCTTAAGAACTTCTGACATCTTCTCAAGATTTTTTCCGCTTCTGATATCTACTCCAATTGCAACTTTATTCTTTTCATTAGTCTGTCCAAAAAGAATATCTGCAAAACTTTCAATTAGATCTATTGGCAGATTATCTACGCAATAATACCCGTTATCCTCAAAAATCTTAAGGGCAGTTACTTTGCCTGCCCCTGAGATACCTGTTACTATTACTAATCGCATTTGTACTCCCTCATACTTAGACCTTTAGATAATTCTAACTTCAGGTTCTAACTGTACATCGAACTTCTCTTTAACTTTAGCCTGTACATCCTTCATAAGATTAATAACATCTGTTGCTGTGGCATTATCGTAATTAATTACAAAACCACAATGCTTTTCTGATACCATGGCTCCACCAACTTTGTATCCTCTAAGCCCTGCATCGTCAATTAATTTACCTGCAAAATATCCTTCAGGTCTCTTGAAAGTACTTCCTGCACTTGGATATTCAAGTGGCTGACTTGCTCTTCTCTTCTGCATAAACATCTGCATAATCAAACCAATATCCTCTGAGAATTCAATGTTAAGACCAATTCTTGCCTGAAGAACAATATAACCTTTCTTCTCAATAATGCTTGTTCTGTATCCCATTTCAAGCTCAGATGCATCAAGTGTAATAATGTTTCCTTCATTATCAAGTACCTTAACCCATTTAAGAACCTGTTTCATTTCTCCACCATAAGCACCTGCATTCATCATTACGGCACCACCAATGTTGCCCGGAATACCGTGAGCAAACTCAAAACCACCTAGGTCGTTCTCCATTGCAGTAACTGCCACTGCTGAAAGCTTTGCTCCTGCGTCGGCTACAATATCTTCACCAATAACATCAATAAAACTTATTCTTGAATTAACTTCGATTATTACACCCTTGTAGCCTTCATCTTTAACTAAAAGATTGCTTCCGTTTCCTATAACAAGGAATTCCACATCATTCTCTCTACAAAGTGCTACAACCTGTGTCAACTCATCAATACTGCCCGGAGTTACGAATAATTCAGCGTTTCCTCCACATCTGAAAGTACAATGAGATGCCATGCTCTCATTCTCTTTTACATATTTTTCTCCAACTACTTCTTTAATCTTTTCTATGAATGCGTTATCCATTGAATCCTCCTAAAACCTCTAGTTACTTTTTATACTATAAGTGCTGCCGCACCATAAATTCCTGCATCATTTCCTAATTCTGCAAGAGCAATTTTTGCTTCTCTACAAGCTTGGAAAGCATATTTAACATAAACATCTGCAATGGCATCAATAAGATACTGACCTGCCTTACTTACACCACCGCCAATAATAAATGCCTGTGGGTTTACTACTGTTGCAATACTTGCCATGGCTTTTCCAAGATATGTACTCATCTGTTCAACAACAGCTACAGCACCCTTATCTCCTTCTTTTGCCAAGTCGAAAACATCTTTTGCTGTAATGTCTTCACCAAATTCTGTCATCTTAGTTGATTCACTATTCTTTGCAATATATCTGTTTGCAAGTCTTACTACACCTGTAGCTGATGCATACTGTTCAAGGCATCCGCAACCGCCGCAGTTACAGTTAAGTTCTTCACTATCTTCAACATGCATGTGACCGATTTCGCCTGCTGCACCGTTATGTCCTGTAAGAATTTTTCCTTCTAAAATAACACCTCCGCCTACACCTGTTCCAAGTGTAACCATAACGATATCATCAAAATTCTTTCCGCCACCTTTCCACGCTTCACCAAGAGCTGCAACGTTGGCATCATTGCCTACCTTAACCTCTATTCCGTGGAACATTTCAGACATTTTTTCTGATACATTAAACTTGCCCCAACCTAAATTAACACACTGTAATACAGTTCCATCATCTAAAACAGGTCCCGGCAAACCAATGCCGATTCCCTTAACTTCATCTAAATCAATAGACTTTTCGTCTAACTTAGCTTCTAATGATTCACATATATCAAATAAAATATTTTCACCATTATTTTCTGTTCTTGTAATAATCTCCCACTTATCAAGGAGCTGACCTTCTACTGTAAAAAGTCCTACTTTAACTGTTGTTCCTCCAACGTCAACTCCAAAACAATACTTTTTCATAATTTTTTTCTATTCCTCCTCGTCATTCTGCTTCATAAGATTGTCAGTTACACGTTTATATAATTCTTTGGCAGCATTGTAACCCATCTTCTTCTGTCTGTGGTTTACTGATGCTGACTCAACAATAACTGCTACATTTCTACCCGGTCTGATAGGAATAGAATAGCAAACTACTTTATTTCCAAGAAATTCTGTGTAATTATCTTCAATTCCAAGTCTATCATATTCTCTGCTTCTATCCCATTCTTCTAACTTAATAACCATGTCAATATTGGCTGTGTCAAGAATACTTTCAACACCAAATAAAGCCTTAACATCTATGATACCAATACCTCTTAATTCAATAAAATGCTTAGTAATTTCAGGTGATGCACCAATTAATGTTTCATCACTTACCTTTCTTATTTCTACAACATCATCAGTTACAAGTCTATGGCCTCTCTTAATTAATTCAAGGGCTGCCTCACTTTTACCGATTCCGCTTTCACCCATAATCAAAACACCTTCACCATAAACGTCTACCAAAACACCATGGATTGTAATACACGGTGCAAGCTGAACATTAAGCCATCTTGTAAGTTCTGCATCAAATCTTGATGTAGTCCATTCTGTCATTAAAACAGGTACATTATATTTTCTTCCTGCTTCAATCAAATCATCATCTGCTTCATGCCCTCTACATAAAATCAGACATGGAATTCCACTACTCATTAACTTTTCGTACACCCAAAGTCTGTTCTGTCTTTCCATACTATCAATGAAAGCATATTCCACGTTTCCAAGAATCTGTACTCTTTCCTTATCGAAATGATCAAAGAAACCTGCTAACTGTAACGCCGGTCTATTAACTTCCGGAGTATTAATATAAATCTTATCCGTATCAATTTCAGGTATATAATTCTTTAAATTGTAGTTTTCTATTATTTTTGTAAATTTAATTTTTTCCATAAATTTGCTCCTTTCGCTGCAAGTATAATTTTCACGACCATTTTTCACTGTCATACATTATTTTAACATTACAGCTTTTTTTTGTATATATTAATTAATGAAAAAATTTGTATATGTCCTTTGCCACTTTTTCGCTTATAGTATCAACCTGACTAAGCTGTTCCACTGTAGCTTCCCTAATTCCTTCAATGGATTTAAATTCTCTCATTAATGCCTTTCTTCTTGCCGGACCTACTCCCGGAATGTCATCAAGTATTGAATGTACTTGTTTTTTGTTTCTAAGACTTCTATGATACTCTATTGCAAATCTATGAGTTTCATCCTGCATTCTTGTAATCAGTCTGAATCCTTCCGAATTCTTTGCTATAGGAATTTCCTCATTATTGTAATAAAGTCCTCGTGTTCTATGGTTATCGTCCTTTACCATTCCACAAACAGGAATATGAAGATTAAGGCTGTCCAAAACTTCAAGAGCTATGTTTACCTGACCTTTTCCACCATCCATCATAAGAATATCCGGGAAGTTACTGAAACTTCCAAGTTTGTAGTCTTTTTCTTCCATATCAAGCTTTTCACGTTCTTCTATTCCGTGACGGAATCTTCTTGTAAGAACTTCTCTCATGCTGGCATAATCGTCAGGACCCTTAACAGACTTAATTCTAAACTTTCTATAATTATTACGCTTCGGTTTTCCGTCCTCATAAACTATCATTGATGCAACGGACTCGTAACCGTTAGTATTGGATATATCGTAGGCTTCCATTCTATGGATTCCCGTAATACCAATAAGTTCCTCTATTTCCTCCACTGCACCTACGGTACGTTTTTGTTCCCTTCTATATTTTTCTTTATTTTGTTCCAAAAGATTGCCTGCATTCTTTGCTGCAAGTTCAACAAGCTTCTCCTTACTTCCTTTTTTAGGATTTACAATTCTAACTGTATAATTCTGATTTCTGCTAAGGAGCTGTGACAAAAGTTCCGGCTCCTCCACCTCTTCCTGCACCAAAAGCTCCCTTGGAATAAAAGGCGTTCCAATATAATATTGCTTTATGAAACTTGTAAGAATATCTTTGCCGGTATCTCCCGGGACAGTTGTAAGATAAAAATGTTCACGACCGATAAGCTTACCATTTCTAACAAAAAACACCTGTACAACTGCATCGTTTCCTTCCTCTGCATAAGCAATAATATCCCTATCCTCAAACTGATGAGTTGTAATCTTCTGATTTCCCGCAACATGATTAATGCTATTAATCAAATCTCTACATTCCATTGCTTTCTCAAAATCAAGATTAGCTGATGCCTCCTGCATCTTTTCCTCCAACTCCTTGATTGTCTGAGTGTAATTGCCTTCTAAGAATTTAATGGCTTTATTAATATTTTCCCTGTAATCTTCTTTGGAAATATATCCCTGACAGGGACCTTTGCACTGTCCAATATGATAATAAAGACAAGGCCTTCCATTAATCTTTGGAATATTCTTATATTCTCCATCAGCAGTATATGTGCCATCACTTACAATAGCTTTGTTGCAACTTCTAATTTGATACATTTTCTGTAACAAATCTATGGTATCTTTAACTGCTGCGCTACTTGTAAAAGGTCCAAAATATTTATTATTGTCCTTCTTCATCCTTCTGGCCAAAACAATTCGTGGATAATCCTCACTTACTGTAATCATTACATAAGGATATGTTTTGTCATCCATAAGCATTGTATTATATTTGGGTCTGTATTCTTTAATCAGATTACATTCAAGTATTAATGCTTCCAGTTCTGAATCTGTAAGAATATACTCAAACCTTCTTATTTTTGAAACCATGGATTCTATTTTTGTTGTTCTTTTTGTGCTTTTTCTAAAATATGAGCTTACACGCCTTTTAAGATTAACAGCTTTTCCCACATAAATAACATCATCGTGGGCATCGTGCATTAAATACACCCCCGGTGTCTGTGGCATTTTTTTTAGTTCTTCCGCAAAATTAAATTCACCCATTGTTCTACCTGCTTTTATAAAATCGTATTTATTCTATAGACTAACTTACGAAAGCTGACAACTTTGAATAATCAAAGGTGTCAGCTTTCATATAGTCATCCGGTAATAATCTTTGTGCTGTTTGTTTTTGAACAAACAATCTGTATTCTACATTTCAGTAGTTTCTAAATTACCTGCATTTGCATTATTTTCTGTATTCTGTGTTTTAGAAGCTTCTGCCTTTTCAGCTTCTTCTCTCTCGCACTGTTCAAAAATATCCATAAATTCCTTGCCTGTGATTGTTTCTTTTTCGTATAAGAATTTTGCAATCTTGTCAAGCTTAGTACGGTTATTTCTAAGAAGCTTCTTAGCTTCTTCGTATTTTTCTTTAAGAAGAATCTTAACCTCTTCTTCAATCTCTGTTGCTGTCTTATCGCTACAGTTGAGTGTTGTTCTGTTGCCTAAGTATGGATTTTCAACCTGTTCAAGACTCATTAAGCCGAACTTTTCTGACATACCATACTGTGCAATCATTGAGCGGGCTATCTTTGTAGCCTTTTCCATATCATTTGATGCACCTGTTGTCACTGAATCAAATACAATTTCTTCTGCTGCTCTACCTGCAAGGAATGTTACAAGTCTTGCATTTAATTCTTCTTTTGACATAAGATATTTTTCTTCTTCAGGCGCCTGTATAACATATCCTAATGAACCCATTGTTCTTGGAACTATTGTAATCTTCTGTACCGGTTCTGCATGTTTCTGTAATGCTGTTACTAATGCATGACCTACTTCATGGTAAGAAACTATCTTCTTTTCTTCTTTGCTGAGAATTCTATCTTTCTTTTCTTTTCCGGCAATTACAACTTCAACTGCTTCCATTAAGTCAGCCTGGGAAATTGCTCTTCTACCACATTTTACTGCGTTAATTGCCGCTTCGTTAACCATATTGGCAAGGTCTGAACCTACTGCACCACTTGTAATGTTTGCAATAGCATCAAGATCTACTGTTTCATCTAATTTAACATCTTTTGAATGAACTCTTAAAGTTTCAAGTCTGCCCTTAAAATCAGGTGCGTCTACAATAATTCTTCTGTCAAAACGTCCTGGTCTTAAAAGTGCCGGATCAAGTACTTCCGGTCTGTTAGTTGCAGCAAGTATTAAAATACCCTTTGATGTATCAAAACCATCCATTTCTGCCAAAAGTGCATTTAATGTCTGTTCTCTTTCATCGTTTCCACCGCCATATCTTTAATCTCTGCTCTTTCCTATTGAGTCAATTTCGTCGATAAATACGATACATGGTGCATTCTGTTCTGCCTGCTTAAACAAATCTCTTACTCTTGAAGCACCTACACCTACGAACATTTCCACAAAGTCTGAACCTGACAATGAGAAAAATGGCACCTTAGCCTCTCCTGCAACTGCCTTAGCCAACAATGTTTTACCTGTTCCCGGCGGTCCTACTAACAATGCTCCCTTCGGAAGCTTGGCACCGATTTCTGTATATTTGCCCGGATTATGAAGGAAATCTACTAATTCTACTACTGATTCCTTAGCTTCTTCCTGTCCCGCCACATCCTTAAATGTAACTCCTGTTTCTTTCTGAACATATACCTTGGCATTGCTCTTTCCAACACCAAACATTCCACCACCGGCTCCGCCGCCTGCTTTCTTCATTATGAATGTAAGCAAAACATAGAACATTACAAATGGTAATACCCATTCAAGCAAAATAAGTAAAAGACTTGAAGAACTACTCTGCTGTTCTCCTTTGAATTTTACCTGTGTATATTTTTCTTTTAATTCCTGAATAAGTTCAGGGTCATTTAATTCTGTTGTCCAATATTTTACTTTTATAATGTTTCCATTATTATCTTTAGGTGTAATTTCTATCTTATTGTTATTGAAAACAACTGATTCCACATTATTATTTTCAAGCAAAGCTATAAACTGATTGTAACTAATCTCCTTGGTAGTCATTGAATCAACTATATATGAGCTTAATGTTGTAAAAAGAAATGCGGCTACAAGTGCAACCACTATGCCTATTATTTGATTTTTCTTTTGATTCTTGTTATCCCTATCGTTTTTCGGATTATTCCTATTAGTATTTCTATTAGTATTATTATCCATCAAGTCTTCCCTTTCTTTACATTCTGCATATCTTTTATGTATATCTTTAGACTTTAATAATATACCATATACTTTGTAAATAATGTGAATTTTTGATAAAAAAAATTTAAACTTTTAAAATTTTTACATTCCTATGGAATTAATTTTTTGATTGTAGTACACTAGTAAGGTGATTTTTTATGTTTAGATGATGTTTAGCCCCAATACTACTAAACATCATAGTGTATTATACAAATGGAGGAATGTCTCATGGCAGTAAAATATGTATTTGTAACAGGCGGTGTTGTTTCCGGTCTCGGAAAAGGTATCACTGCTGCATCTTTGGGTCGTCTTTTGAAAGCTCGTGGTTACAAGGTAACAATGCAGAAGTTTGATCCTTATATTAACATTGACCCAGGTACTATGAACCCTATTCAGCACGGAGAAGTTTTCGTTACAGACGATGGTGCTGAAACTGATCTTGATTTAGGTCATTATGAAAGATTTATTGATGAAAGTTTAACAAGAAATTCTAACGTTACAACCGGTAAGGTTTACTGGTCTGTACTTGAAAAAGAAAGACATGGTGATTTCGGTGGAGGAACTGTTCAGGTTATTCCGCATATTACTAACGAGATTAAAAGTCGTTTCCACCGCAGTCTTTCAGAAGAAACTGAAATTGCTATTATTGAAGTAGGTGGAACAGTTGGTGATATTGAATCACAGCCATATATTGAAGCTATCAGACAGTTCCAGCATGATGTTGGACGTGAGAATTGTATTCTTATTCACGTAGCTCTTATGGTTTATCTTCCTGCATCTGAAGAAATGAAAACTAAACCTATCCAGATGAGTGTTAAGGAATTACAGAGACTTGGTATTCAGCCTGACGTAGTTGTTTGTCGTACTGAATACGAAATTGACGACAATCTTAAAGACAAAATCAGTCTTTTCTGTAATGTTCCCGCAAGCCACGTTGTTCAAAACCTTACAGTTGATATGCTTTACGAAGCTCCTCTTGCAATGGAAAAAGAACATCTTGCAGAAATTGTTTGCCAGAGCTTAAAGCTTGATTGTCCTGAACCTGACCTTGACGAATGGAAGGCTATGGTTGACGCAGCTAAGCATCCTGTTCAGGAAGTTACAGTTGCATTAGTTGGAAAATATATTGCATTACATGATGCTTACATTAGTGTTGTTGAATCTTTGAAACATGCCGGTTATCCAAGCCGTTGCACTGTTAATATTAAATGGGTTGACTCAGAAGAAGTTACTGATGAGAATGCTGCTGAAATCTTCAGTGATGTTTCAGGTATTCTTGTCCCAGGTGGTTTTGGCAGCCGTGGTATCGACGGTAAGATTGCTTCTATCAAATATGCAAGAGAGAACAATATTCCATTCCTTGGTCTTTGCCTTGGCATGCAGCTTTCAATTGTTGAATTTGCAAGAGATGTAGTTGGTTTCCGTGATGCTCACAGTATTGAACTTAATCCTGCAACTACACATCCTGTTATCAGTCTTATGCCTGACCAGGAAGGTATTACAGATATCGGTGGAACTTTAAGACTTGGTTCTTATCCATGTCACTTGGATACAGAAAGTCTTGCTTATAAATTATATGGAGAAGAATTAATTCATGAACGTCATCGTCATCGTTATGAAGTAAACAACGATTACAGAGAAGCCCTTACCTCAAAGGGAATGAAGTTATCAGGTATCTCTCCTGACGGACGTATTGTAGAAATGATTGAAATTCCTTTACATCCATTCTTCATTGCAACACAGGCACATCCTGAATTAAAGAGCCGTCCTAATAGACCTCATCCTTTATTCTTAGGATTTGTAAATGCAGCAATCGAAAAAGGAAAGCAGAAATAAATCCCTGGATTAGAATTGTACTAATTAAATATATGAATTTATACGCCGGATTCATAATGAATCCGGCTTTTCTATGGCTACCACTATACCTATCCTACCATTACACCACTCACACTACAATCATTTAAAAAAGCTGCCCCGCCGGAACATTCTCCAATATTCCAACGGAGCAACCATATTAATCAATATTTTATTTACTAACAATTACAAATGCTATTTCCAGCTTGATTTGTTGTTGTCCACTTATATATTATTATATTCTTGCCAACCGAAAATTTTTCTAACTCTCTGCCTCTGTATTACTCCAGAAGTCTACAGGCTCGTAGTCTCTTAGTGCCACAAGGTAACCCTGCTTGTCTAACTGGTCCTGTATTATGTTCAATGTTTCCACACTGTCAGCTGTTACTGTATGGTAATGGTATTCTGAGGTGATTTGTTCAAGGGGAACAGAAACACCTCCTTTTATGCCATCAACATATCTCTTTGCATCCATTCTGGATTTTATATTCATCTCAACACGTATTACTCCATAAAGCTTGTGGTATACGAATACATCTTCCACTTTACCACCGCAATCTACTATAAGATTTAATTCATCAAGCATCTTTTCGGCACTGTGTTTTACCTTAAAAACTCTCTGAATGTTTCCTTTGTCCAGAAGTACATAGCCTTTGTGTGTTGATATTATATCGTGATTTTTTGCGCGAAGTAATGCTATATCCTGAACGATAACCTGGCGGCTTACCTGAAACTTTGTGGCAAGTTTTGTTCCTGATACTGCACTTTCACTTTCCTGTAAAATTTTTAATAGATTCTCTCTTCTCTTTTCTCCGCCCATTTCTCACCTCTATTAAATACGATGAAGATTCTTTAATGAGATATCCATAATAGGTGCAGAATGTGTTAAAGCACCACTTGAAATATAATCAACTCCCAAATCTACTAATTTAGAAATATTTTCCTTAGTTACATTTCCTGATACTTCAATTTCAGCTCTTCCATCAATTATTTCAATAGCTTCCTTCATTACATCATGGTCCATATTGTCTAACATAATAATGTCGGCACCGGCTTCAACTGCCTGACGAACCATATCTAAGCTTTCAACTTCCACTTCAATCTTTCTTACGAAAGGAGCATATTCCTTAGCCATCTGGATAGCTTTTTCAACGCTACCTGCTGCACCGATATGATTGTCTTTCAGCAAAATACCGTCTGTAAGGTTGTATCTGTGGTTATTTCCGCCGCCAACTCTAACAGAATATTTTTCGAAAATACGATTATTAGGTGAAGTCTTTCTTGTATCAAGAAGCTTAGTCTTGCTGCCTTCTAATAATTTTGCAATTGAATTAGTATATGTTGCAATACCACTCATTCTCTGAAGATAATTAAGTCCTGTTCTTTCACCAACTAAAAGAATTCTGATGTCACCTTTTACAGTTCCCATAAGCTGACCTTTTTTAACCTGGTCGCCATCTTTAACTAACAAATCAACTTCTACATTTTCATCTAATAACTGAAAAGCTCTTGCAAAAACCTGAAGTCCGCAGATAACTCCGTCTTCTTTACAAATAAGGTCTACCTGTCCCATGCAAGCCTCTCTCATAACTGAATTAGTTGTTACGTCCTCGCTTGTTACGTCTTCCTTTAATGCACTTAAAATAAGTGGATCTACTGATAATTTTAATGTAATTGGATCAAACATTTTATATTTTTCCTCCTAGTTTTTATGTTAAATTTCGATTAGTTTTCTAAATATTTTTTTATGTTTTTCAAATAATTTATCAACTTTTCAAATAATTTCTCAGTATTTTTCAAATAATCTTTCAATTTTTTAAGCATTGTGAAGATTAATTTTCCTGTTTTTCTTCATCATTCATTTTTGCATTTTCTTTATCGATTTCATCTCTAATTAACTGCTTGTATTCTTCTTCAAGCTTCTTCTTGTCTTCATATGGTGTGAAATCAACATTGTCAAAACTTTTTGTTTTGGTCTTATCAAACTCTGCTGTCATTTCTTTTGCAGCTCTCTTAGCAAAAACCATGCTTTCCAATAATGAGTTGCTGGCAAGTCTGTTTCTTCCGTGAACTCCGTTGCAGGCTGTTTCGCCAATTGCATAAAGCTGATCCATTGAAGTCTTACTCTGAAGATTTACTTTTATTCCACCCATAAAATAATGCTGAGCAGGAACAACAGGTATCATTTCATCAGGCACATTATATCCGTGTTCTTTACAATGTTCAACAATATTAGGGAAGTGTTCCTTCAACTGTTCAGGATCAATAGTCTTCATTGAAAGCCATACATGTTCGCTGCCTTCTCTCTTCATTTCCTTTCTGATATTTCCCGTAAGAATATCTCTTGGAAGAAGTTCCTCTGTAAATCTTTCCTTACTATTATTATATAACTTGGCACCTTCACCTCTTACAGACTCAGAAATTAAGAAACTTCTGTCCTCTTCTTTTTCTGAATAAAAAGTTGTTGGGTGAATCTGCACATAGTTTACATTCTTTAATTCTACACCATGTTTAATTGCAACTGCAATACCATCACCTGTTAAATGTCTGTAATTAGTTGAATATCTGTAAATACCTCCGATTCCACCACAAGCCAAAACTGTATAATTAGCAGTTATTGTATCAAGTGAACCGTCATCCTTTCTTACAACAACACCATAGCAGCAATTGTCCTTAGTTAACAAATCGACCATTGTCCAGTGTTCCTTAATTGTAAGATTATCAAGTTTCTTACACTGCTCGTATAAATGGCTTGTAATCTCCTTGCCTGTAATGTCCTCGTGATAAACGATTCTGTTTCTGGCATGGGCGCCCTCTCTTGTATAGGCAAGATTTCCATCTTCATCTCTCTGAAAATCAACCCCATAACTTAAAAGGTCTTTCACCAAATCAGGTGATTCCTTTATCATAGTTTCTACTGCTGCAGTATCATTTTCAAAATGGCCTGCTTTCATTGTATCATAAAAATAACTGTCAAAATCATCAGGATCTTTAAGCATACACATTCCACCCTGTGCTAAATAGGAGTCACTATGTTCTACTATATCCTTTGTAATCATTAATATATTTTTGTTCTTAGGCAAATTAAGTGCGCAATATAAACCTGCACAACCACTGCCTGCTATCAAAATATCTGTTTGCATTTCTTCCTCCTAATGTGCTATATGGACTTAAATTGCCATATTTTTTCTACATTGCCACTTAGTATAGCACAAACATATAGAACTGACAAGACAGTTGTAAATACATATGAAGAAAATCTGTAAAGTTCTGTCATTACAGATGATTTTTTCAAAAAAAGAACGGATGCTCAACTGAAACATCCGTTCTTTAAAAAATTCTTATTTATCTGGAAACACCTGGCTTTGACATTAACGCTTCCTGCCTACTTCAACGCTGCAAGTGCCTTAACAACTAACTCCCATGTACGCTGTGTTGATGAAATACTTAATTCTTCATTTGTTGTATGGATATTATTCATCTGTGGTCCAAATGATACAGCATCAAGTCCAGGTAGCTTAGATGCAAAGATTCCACACTCAAGTCCTGCGTGAATTCCTTCTACAGCAGGTTCTTCACCATTATATAAATCCTTGTAAGCATCAACCATTACCTTACGTAATCTTGAATCTGCCTTATATTCCCATCCAGGGTAAGGTCCTACTATTTCTACGCTTCCTCCAAAGATTTCTGTAAGGGATTTTAATTTTTCAATTAAGTACTGCTTTTCTGTTTCGCTTGAACTTCTAACTGCAAATGTCATTTTAACTTCTAACATTTCAGTTCTTAAAATTCCCATATTAAGTGATGTCTGTACTAAACCGTCAATTTCAGGATTCATTCTCTGAACTCCATTAGGCATATTAACCATTGCAATAATTGTTGCAAGTGTAGCTGCGTCTGTAAAGGCATCAACCATATCTGCTTCTCTTACATTTAAAGTTAAGTTAGCATCAGGATCTGTAACCCTGTACTCTTCCTTAATTTCTGCAAAAGTATCTTCGATAATCTTTTTAGCCTTATCTACTGAGTCAGGAAGTACAACAATTGCTGCTTCACTTAATTTTGCTATAGCATTGTCTTTTTCACCACCGTTAACAGAAACTAATCTCATACCAACATTCTGGAATACGTTAAGAAGAACTCTTGCCATTGCACAGTTTGAATTTGCGCGTTCCTTAATAATTTCAACACCTGAATGTCCACCTGTGAAACCGTGTAATTTAATCTCGATTACAGGAGCGTTAACAAGATCTCTCTTGTATGGGAACTTACATATTACTGATGCACCGCCGGCACAACTTACTGTAAACACGCCTTCATCTTCTGAATCCATATTCATAAAAAGACGTCCTTTAAGGTCTGAAACATCAATTGATGCTGCACCAAGCATACCAATTTCTTCATTTACTGTAAAAATAGCTTCGATTGGTGGATGAGACATTTCTTCATCATCCAAAACTGCCAATGTATAAGCTACTGCAATTCCGTCATCTCCACCAAGAGATGTTCCCTTAGCTGAAATGAAATCTCCGTTAATTTCTAAGTCTAATCCTTCTTTTTCCATATCTTTCTTGCAATCAGCTTCCTGAACTGCAACCATATCCATATGTCCCTGAAGAATTACAGGTTCTGAATCTTCGTATCCCTTAGATCCGTCTTTCCAAATAATTACATTTAAATCATCATCCTGTCTATATTTTAAATTATGTGCTTTTGCAAAATCTACAAGATAATCACTTATCTGTTTTACATTATTTGAACCATGAGGAATTGAACAAATCTCCTCAAAATACTTAAACACTTTGTTTGGTTCTAACTCTGATAATACTGCCATAATGTCCTCCTTATTTCTTGTGCCATTTATAACGGCTACCTTCTTTTTCAATCTGGTTAGTCTTTAGCATATATTCTATAAGCTTCTTTGCGTAGTCCTGCTTATTCTTTACAACAGCCCTGTTTTGCGAAAAAGGCTGTTTCGCTTCAAGCCCATCACAAATCTGCTCAACTTGCGATATTGTAATGTATTCATTCTGTTTTAAATACTTTTTTATTTTATCCTGTCCTTTGCTAAAAAGCAAATTCATTAAATCCTTTGTTTGATTTTTTTGTTTTACAATTCCCCAGCCATATATAATCATTGTTACTATGGCAAATAAAATTATACCTATAATTACTGTTGATGGTTTCATTTTTTATCCTTTTCA
>ENA-ORTN01000844-ORTN01000844.1-human-gut-metagenome-genome-assembly--contig:-NODE-844-length-33157-cov-3.555586_pt1 | contig 33157 bp, 32 predicted proteins | sample MGYA00242070_ERZ509189 | MGnify/ENA primary metagenome ERZ509189 (study PRJEB26280, sample SAMEA2338821) | human gut metagenome | biome: human gut; feature: human-associated habitat; material: faeces...
GTTAAGATCATCATCAAAAAGATAAGGCAGCACATAACAGCCATTTGACCAACCGCTTTTTTGTCCTACATCCGCACCATAACCTTTACCATACCGAAAAACCGGAGCATAAGGATTAAACTGATGATACCCATATCCAGTTTCTTTTTTTCCCGTCGCGGACTGATAGTTATACAGATACTGCGAAGGCGTAGGCATTGGCGCATACATCAGACTATAGTCGGTATATATCTTCTTCAGATCATCGGTTGTGATTTTTACCGGATCGACATTATTTTTTTTTACATAATCGTTCGAATCCAACGTTGAAGAATCAAGCTCAGATTTACGCCGTTCCTGAGCATAAAGGGAAAATTGATCCCAATCAATAGGAGGGGACATATAATAACCATCATACTTTTTACCATTTTCAGATAGATAATCATCAGTAAACAACCCATCATCGCCATACTGCGGAAATAACGAAGTATTTACATTCCAATAATTGAGAGAAATAGTTTCATAAAAAACATCAAAATATTCAGCGACAACCTCAGACCAATCCATACCCAAAATAGCTTTGGTTAAGACCTTATTCAAATCGGTTTCAAAATCCATATGATCATTATCTTCTATTACATCAGCTGAAGCTGAAGAAGAAAAAGAAACAGAAGTTACAACGACTATAGCCACCACGCAGAACACAGCTACAGCTTTATCCCAGTGCTTTTTAAAAGCAGATATCACCTTGTTCATTTGTTACCTCCATACATACGATCGCGCAGCTGACAAAGCTCGATGTACTTGCAGCCAAAACCGCACGTCCCTTCCGGCGTTGAACCGACACAATAAGAATATTTCCCGTAATGCTCGCAGGAAAGACATTCGGGAACAGAACCGCACACCGAAGAATGCGGAGTGATTATGCGTGTTTTAGAAATACAGCGCACCACCGCATAATTACACAGAAAGAACTTACAGACATCAACATTTTTCATTTTAAATCCCCCTTTAATTTTTTATGGAGGCGGTTTTATTTTCGAACGCAACCGCGAAACGTTCGCCGGCTCAGGTGAAGATACCTACTAAAGATATAATTACAAACGCTAAGCCAAGCAGGAAAAGAAATATAGAGACTATCAGCCCCCAATTAACCCTTGATTTCATCGTATCACCTCTTTGAATACTTCATTGAACGCTTTACAAGCACTAAAGCCGTGAAACATAAGCTGCCACCCAGGAGCAGGAAACACAGTGCATTTCCAAGAATAAAAGCAAAAGCAAGCTTCCCGAGGTCGAAAACACCGGAACTTACTTTCTTCATATCTCCTAAGACCTCAGCCAGGCTTGCGTAATCACTTCCGGCGAGGACTTCTATAAATCCATTCGAGCCGGCACGCTTAACGCAAAAATTCAGACTTTTGTCATAGTACATCTGATATATCCATTCCACGCCGTCGAGATCCTGCTGACAGTCGCCGATGATCAGAACCTGAGAACCCTCGAGCCATGCAATAGAATAATTCGTCTTGACGTAGTTTACAGAAGTACCGAGATAATCGGCAAGCCATTTCCGCGCGTCGTCGTACTTTACATACTGATATCCATGCGCATTTACAAATCCGCTCCAGGCCTCCGGATCCACCGTGACTTGATCGTCAGCTGCAAAACTTGTTGTCGAGATCACGACAGCAGAAATTAACGCAAAGATTACAGCAATAAACTTTTTGATTATAACCACACCCTTTTTCTAAAGTAAAAAAAGAGGGAGGTTTAAACCCCCCTCCCCTTTCACCGGATTATGTACGCTTAGAAGCGCGGAGAGCCTTGCGAGCCAGACCCAGAGCAGTGAAGCAGAAGCTTGTGCCGATCATAAGGAAGCAGAGCGGATTCGAAAGCATAAAGCTAAAAGCACTCTTGCCAAGATCGAAGATACCAGATGAAGCAGAAGTTATCTCCTTAACGGTATCGGCTACAGTCTTAGGAGCTTCAAAAGCTGTAGCACCAGCTTCAGAAACAACATTCAGAACAGGCATATTGTCACCTCCTTTCTATTACTTCTTCTTTTCAGGCTGAATATCAGCCGGAGCAGTTGAAGATTCAGCGCCCATGCTCAGATTGAAACCCGTACACGTTCCATATTTATTATAGAACGGAACAATAATCAGCCCCTCGATATCCTGATACTTTGTAACCGCAGGATTAGCGAGTATAGCTATATTACGTCCAAGTTCCATAGCAAAGACATCTGCCTTCACCTTGATATCGTCAGTGTCCGGTCCGAACAGAAGCGCCTTATTTGTACTTTCATAGTCAGCAGTATGGATAATGTAGTTATCGTAACTGTTGCCCTCATAAGAGCCTGTTTTATGCTTGAGGGATATAATCTGCTGTGCCATTTTTACCTACTTTCTGCGGATTTACTCCGCTGCATGTTTTCCGGGATTTACTCCCACATTTTCATCGGCTGAGAAAACGCAATTACAGAAATGATAGCCTAAAGAACAATCCATACATAAAGTATCAGAATCACAAGGACAATCTTCCAAACGCTTACATTTGAAATCATGTTCACAGCAGGAACAATCATTTAGAATTGTTTTCAAGTGCTCAGCCCCTTTAATAAACTTGCGCCGAAGCGCTGGTAGTGGTTTTGTTTAATCTCGCAACCACTAAACGAGCAGATATCAAGTAAATTTATCCTTTAAAACTTTGATCAACACAGATGATGATTCTAAAAGCACGCCTAAAAAATCAGAACTAAGCTTACGAATTTTCGAAATTTCTAAGTTAACTTCGTCTTCGTCACAATCTTCAGAATTTTCCGTGAGCAAATCGCGCCAAGAGAGTTCCAAACATGAGAGCGCTTCGTCAAGAAGTTCAATATCTTCGAAGGTGATTGTTATCTGCTGTGCCATTTTGACCTACTTTCTGCGGACTTACTCCGCGCATATGTTTCGGGACTTACTCCCAGATTATTTTTGCGCCGAAGCGCTGGTAGTCGTTTTTATTACTCTCAGCCTAAAATAACGACCAGAAAAATTGCTGCCAACATCAAAAACAACCGGCATTTTCAAGCTCTGGCTTTAGTTTCTTTTTTCCTGTAGGAGAAACTTAGTTGGTTAGAGGGATATAGCGCCCTATTCGCTCCTAGGTGGTAGTCGTTTTTTATCTCCGCTAAAATTAACGACCAAAAAACTTGCAGTCACAGGGGAATGTGTATATCACCCGAACACGGAACGAGCGATTTTTTCCGAACCCGGGGTTGTGAGGAGATTCGCCGGCGTCCTGACGGGTACCAGGTTACCGACATATTAACCACGGTTAAAATCGCTGCACATTGTATCATGACTAATAAAATCGCACACATCATAATTTGCGCATATGCTGCAATCACCATAATGACCACAGTTAAAGCAATCTGAATGACAAGAATCAGTGTTACCATCACGAAGAAAAACACACTCGAAGCCGTCCAATATATCACCTCCTGCCGTAGCAGTCCCGGCACCCTCCGAACAGCATTTTATATCCTGCTCCGCCGTAGTACATACAATCTTCGGTACGAACTACCCGTTTACATCGCTCACACTGAACATACCGAACTTTGTTATATCGGAACTGATTGATCACCTTCCTGCTCCGCGCTATGTGCTCATAGAACATACTTTCTATTTTCGCAGAAGTCATTTGTATCACCTTTGAAATCATAGTACATTTTTGGGGTACAATAAAATAATACCCCATTTTTGGGGTAATGTCAATACCCCAAATTTGTACTATGTTATAATTTGTATGAATCAACAAATATAGAAGGTGAACTATATGCAAAAATTACAAAGATTACAAGACTGCCGAGAAGATAAAGACATGACACAAAAGGAAATAGCAAACCTACTTAATACAAGTCAAAAACAATATAGCAGATGGGAAACAGGAGAATATCAAATACCACTCGACAAAATAATACATCTTGCAAGAATATACGATGTTTCAATAGATTATTTATGTGGGCTGACAAACGACAGAAGAAAGTTTTGGTAATATTGACACACAAATAAAAACATGATATAATCAATTATGAAAGGAGGATATAAAATGAAAATAGCAATCGTAACAATTTTAGTCATCTGCATAGCAAAAATCACATGGGCTGACACATACGAAAAGGGATTACTAAAAGCTTCTCTGTATTTAGGAATATTAAACATTCTATGTGAAACAGTACACGCATATAGCATATACGGATTAACCGAAGAACCTTTAAAAACTCTAGCTATCAATATCATACCTATCATTGCAACAGTATTAACTACAATCTATTGCAAAAACAAATTTGCGAAATTACATTAACTGGAATATTCCCAATTTACAGGTGCAGAAAACGGCCAATTATTAAAATGCCCTGAATCCCTTTAGCAGAGCCATCTCATAACACTTCCATGTGTAATTAGAACCCCCGTATTACAAGACGGGGGTTTACTTTTTTCGCCCGGCGCAACGCAGACCGCCCGGCGCTGACGCGCATGGGGCGGTCTGGAAGTATGCGCGAGCGATCCGGAGGTCTGGCTGCCTGCAGAACTGGAAAAAGCAAAAGTATTTTGTAAATAAAGCGCGCAGCGCCCTTTTCAGTCAGGAACCCAAACCTAACTAAAAAGGGCGCTGAGGTACAGTTGATCTAAACGAAAGAAGCTACTAAAATTTATAACTTCCTGCCTTATCACTCAAATTGATCTGATTTAATAACGGGTCGCAGGGGCTCCCACGCGACATGGCAGTCGCGTGAGTTGGTGTTTTTCTTTTTCACCGCTTTATTGTCTTATGCCTATTCCCCCCGTTCGGCCTGCTTCGAACCCTATGCCCGTAGATTAACACAAACTTGAGAACCTTGCAAGGGTTCTATTTTTTTTACTTCATTATCTGGGTAAAAAAAATAGAACTTTTTCGTCCTAGCGTTGTTCCTGTTCGCTAGCTCACAGACAACGCTACAGGGTAAAAAGCGAAGCCCTTGCAAGGTTCTCAAGCCTGTGTTTTTTGAAGGGCACAGGGTACGAAGCTAGTCCGAACGGGGGGAAAAGATAGACATAAATTCATTTAAAGCGTGAAAAAGAAAAAAAGATCTCAGGGAAACGAGCTGAACCGCCGAAAAGAAAAGATTTTTAAATACGCCCCACGGGAGCGCATGAACTCCAGAGGGCACACCAAAGGGAATGCCAATAACGGATAGCCCGAAATCAGACCGCAAGGAGATTGGAAACATGGATATGCCTAAGAACAATTTAACCGTAAGAGATTACATCATGATCATTGAAGCGCTGGACAGTGCGAAAAGAGAGCTTGAAAGACAAGCTGACAGGAATAACAACCCGTACCCGCCGGAGGTTGAACAGCTCGAACAGCTTATTGAAAAGGTCAAGAATGTGACCACATAAGAAAAGCCGTCAACGTTGGACTAGAACGCTAACGGCAACCACCGAGAGGAACAGATAAAGCCTTGCGGGTCTGTTCCTCTTTAATGGTGATTATACCACAACCGCAAGAATTTGTCAAGACCCCACCCAGAGCGAGGACGGAAAGGAACAGACATGCCAAGGATAAGATCAATCACTACTATCGCCGAACTCTCGGCGGGAATGATGGCAGCGTTTAACGCCATCAACAAACACTACTATAACGGCGAGCTTGAAAAGCCCGTTATCACCTTTAAGGAAGGCAAGAAGAAAAAGGCTTACGGCTGGATCGAAACACGCAAACAGTGGGTACAGGGTAAAAACGAACGCTACGAAATCAACATCAGTGTCGATTATCTCGGTAACAGATACGTTGATGAAACGATCTCAACCCTTATGCATGAGATGGCTCACCTCTACAACCTCCAGAACGGAATCAAGGATACAACCAGAGCCGGACTATACCACAACAAGAAATTCAAGGAAACCGCAGAAGCTCACGGACTGCACATAGAATACAGCGAGCACATCGGCTGGAGTTTGACGAGCTTACCGGAGGAAACCAGAGCGTGGATCAAGGAGAACATCAACATAAAGGACATCAGGATCTACAAGCGTATAGCCGAAAAGGATTCCGGCAAAGAAACCAAGCCTAAGCAGAGCATGAGAAAACTCATCTGCCCGAACTGCGGAGCGATCGCGAGAGTTACAAGCCCTGATACCCTGCTAATCTGTGGATCATGCTACAATGAGGAAGCAAAAGTTTTCTACTTACAAGAAGAATTTTGAAAGTTAACTTTCAAAATGGAAAGGATATACACCATGATTGAATACAACGTATATTGGAAAAGTAATAGCGTGATTACCGGCGAGGATATCACTTGGATTCAGGGAATATTTCTTAACGAAGATAACGCAAAGCTATTTTTGAAAGCGTTGCAAAAAGCCCACCCGGAAAGCTCATACTTTATTAGCGAATGGGACACCGATAAAAACACCTTCATCAAGTAAATCACACTCCCCCCGGAGCTTCTCCGGGGGTCTTCTCTTGACAAAAAATCGATCTAGATATATAATATAACCATTCCTTTTAAAATTACACGCGTAAAGAATTTTTAGACAAACTTCAATAGCCCGGCATGTACATTCCGCACAAAAATCCGGGCAGTCTATTTTCCATTTTACGCAATAAGATATTTTAGGATTTCATTATGAACAACAAATACGATAACGCTCCCCAGCTGCTGAAGGATTACCTTGTATACCTTCAGCTAGTAAAAAACCGCTCGGAACTGACTGTACTCAACTATTATACTGACCTGCGTACATTCTTCCGGTTCTACAAAATCAAAACCGGACGTGCGTCAGATGATCCGGCGGAATTTCAGAATATCAGCATTACTGACATCACGGAAGCCGATATAAAATCCGTTGATCTGATGATGGCGCAGGATTTCCTTATCTACACCAAAACTGAAAAAGATAATCACCCCCAGGCAAGGTACCGCAAAGGAGTTGCACTCCGGCAATTTTTCAAGTACCTTACTAATAATAAGGGGCTGTTTGAGGTCAGCCCACTGGCTAATCTGGAATTGCCATCTCCAAAGCCGGCTCTTCCCAAGTATCTGACCCTCGACGAATCCGTGGAAATGCTCCAGAATATCAATACCCCAGATCAGAAGCGCGATTACTGCATAATCACGTTCTTCCTTAACTGCGGAATCCGACTGAGTGAGCTGGTTGGAATCAACGTATCGGATATCCGCCGTTCCAGGGATCCTTCGGGAAGTGAAGTATGGACTCTGAAAGTCCTAGGTAAAGGGAACAAGGAGCGTATTGTATACCTGAACGACGCCTGCATAAGCGCATATTTGGATTACATTGATCCGACAGAAACCGATATCGAAAAGCGTAATGCTTCCGGTGCGCGGAACATGACCGTAAAAACAGACGCGCTTTTCCTGAGCCGGAGGAACACCCGTATTTCAAACCGCAGAGTACAGCAGATCGTAGAGGAATGCCTAAAATCCAGCGGTCTTGACAATCGCGGACTTTCCGTTCACAAACTCCGCCACACTGCCGCTACCTTAATGTACCAGAACGGAGTTGACGTCCGGGTGCTTAAAGAGATCCTGGGACATGAAAACCTAAATACAACGCAGATCTACACGCATATCTCCAACGATCAGATGGAATCCGCGATGAGCAAAAATCCGCTCGCGGAGCTTACAAACCAAAAGAACAAGGAATAAACAAGAGCCGCTCATATTGGGCGGCTCTCTTTTTTATACCTTTGCTTTGTGTTCGATGGCTGTTATTGAATAAGTGAACGACTTTTCTCCGTCGGGGGAAAGTATCTCGATTCCACGCTTCTCCGCAAACGCTCCGGTGCAATCGTCGAAATCTGCGGAACCGCACCAGGGTTCAATGCAGAGGAATGGAGCGTCCTTTGCCTGCCATACGCCAAGGCTCGTGAAATCCGGGAAATCCACGCGGACTCCCACATTGTCCTTATTCAGCAGCTCTACCTGACGAGAGCGGATCTTGTCAAAATAACAGACGTCCTCGTAGAACATCTCGTGAGAAAGATTGAGTTCAGTCGCTTCCTTCATAAGTTCCCGACGATTGTTTTCCTCGTGAAGCCCAGTTGAGAGATTGTAGTTCGGGACTTCCGCAGTCTCGATTTTCGGGAACTGAAGTCGGTAATCCGTCATATCACCGGGAGTTGCAAACGCAGGGTGAGCGCCAACACAGAACGGCATATCAACATTGCTGTTATTATGAACACGATATGTGACCGTGACTCCGTCCGCCTTCAGCGTGTAGCGAACCGTAAACTTGAAATCGAATGGGTACATCTCCTTTGTATAGTTACTCTGGGTAAGGGAGAACATAGCGCTTCCGCCGTTAAAGTCCTCCGGTGTGAATTCCAGGTCACGGGCAAATCCGTGCTTTGAAATCTTGTATTCACTGCCGTTAATGATGGTCGTACCATTTTTCAGAGTGCCTATCATAGGGAAAAGCAGCGGCGATGTCTTACCCCAGAATGCAGGATCCGCACTCCACATGAGTTCACGATTACCAACTTTAAGGGACTTCAGCTCAGCGCCCTTAGAAATGATTTTCGCAGACACTTCCCCGTTCTTTAATGTAATATCCATATTTTCCTCCTTATTTAAACTGCGGATTCTTAATCAGTCACTTATGGTATTTTCCGTTATTGATTATTGAATACGCACGATAAACCTGCTCCATGAGCATTACCCTCGCAAGGGAATGCGGAAAAGTCATCGGTGACATGGATAGCCGCAAATCCGCCTGCTTTTTCAGCTCCTCATCCAGCCCGAAAGAGCTTCCCACCAGGAAATTCACCGTACTGAACCCCTGCCCTGCCGCGGATTCCAGTTTCTGTGAAAGCTGCTCACTGGAAATAGTCTTGCCCTCAATACACATTGCAACCGTAAAACTTCCGGGCTTTATCTGCTCGCGTATCTTGACGGATTCCTGACGGAGAGCGGCTTCGATCTGTGCCGGAGAGGGCTTCTGCGGAAGGTCCACAGGCGAAGGCTCGATTACCTTCGGGGTAACGTATGCCCCAAGACGCTTCAGGTATTCCGCGCAGGCTTCCCGGTACCAGCTTTCCTTGAGCTTTCCCATGGCGATAAAGTTGATGTTCATGCTTATCTCCTGTTCTTTCTTGGAGGATTCATGCTGATACGTCTGCGACGGTTCATATCTGCAACTTTTCTGCGGTAGGATGCCTTGACGTAATGCGACACGATAAGCATAATTATCTCAAGTCCGACAAGCACGCAGGTCCAGGCAAACAGCGGATTATCCATCACCTGCTTGATCTTTTCCATGTAGAATGCCGTGGTATCTATATCAATATCATTTTCAATTTCAAGCGGAATGGTAGAGATGACCTCGCCGTCAAGCATAAGCTGAAGCTCGCCTACCTGGTATCCCTTGTTCTGCGGAGCCTGAACCGGACGGCGGTCCTCAAACCAGTTTATCTGCTGGGATACAGTCGTCTTGTTAAGGCTCTTTTCAAGAAGCGTAGAGAAATCATCAGCCGCACAGACTCCGACCTTATCAACATTCTTGCCCTGGTAAACCTCGGTCTGAGCAATAGTTTCATTAGATGCAACTATATTTGTATATACCAGTTCCGAATATGCCCAGTTATACAGCGCGACATGATCCCTGAAAGAGTTGTATGACCGCTGACCTTCCGCGTTATGGTAGGGCGCGCCAAGGGTAACTACGATGTAGTGGTATCCTCTGCCGTCGCTTCCCTTTGATGTCGCGGTAGAAACCAGTGCCATCACGCCTTCTTTCGGATTTTCCATATCCCAGCTGCCATTTTTGTACTCGTAGTATTCGTCAATACTTCCAGTTTTTACACCGTGGACTCCCTCGTAGTAGAAGTCTCCGTCAAGCATAAGCTTATTTGTGGTGGACATAGTATAGCCGCTCGGGTTTTGGTCATTAGCAGGCATGTCATAGTATTTTGTGTCGCATATCTTCATGAATCCAGGATAATTGTCTATTGCGTATCTGGTGATAAGATAAAGGTCTTTTGCGGAGGTGTAATTGTCCGGGTTATACAATCCATGAGTATTGGCAAAATGTGTGTTTGTGCAGCCTATCTCCGCCGCCTTTGCATTCATCATGTCAACGAATTCCTGAATACTTCCTGCAAGATTTAAAGCAAGAACATTTCCTGCCTCACAGCCGGAGGATACCATCAGCGCGTACAGGCAGTCGTTGAAAGTAACGTTCGTCTGACCAACTTCAAGCGCAGAGGTAGAGGCTCCCTGGTAGTTGGGATCGCTCATACTGAACTCATTCATCGCGTCATAGGTGATCTTCACCGTCTGGTTAAAGTCTTTTATATTTTCCAGGGCAACAAGCGCAGTCATGATTTTCGTCGTAGAAGCCGGAATAAGCTGCTCATTTTCATTCTTGGCGACAACAACAGTGTTAGTTTCCATTTCTACCATATAAACGCCCTCGCTGTGCAGGTCTACCTTGGGTGTAAAGGCTGCATGCGCGGTTATTCCGGTCGAAAAAGTACCGCATAGTAAAATTATTGAGGTAAATATCGAAAAAATTTTTACTTTTCGCATATAGACAAATCTCCTATTATAGGGTATTATATATAAAGGCGGCTTTTTTTAGTCAGTCGCAGCTCTCAGTTACCTTTTTATTATACAAAATATAAAGGTTCTTGTAAAGGGCTTTTTTCAAATTGTAACCAAATTTTAATGATTTGGCTGCACGGGGGGATCATATGATATACATAACCGGAGATATACACGGCGATTTCTCAAGATTCAGATCGCCGGCGCTTAAAAAGCTCCGGAAAAATGACGCGCTGATCGTCTGTGGAGATTTTGGATTCATCTGGGACGGCTCAGAAAAGGAACAAAAAATACTGAAGAAAATCGGTAAGCTGCCCTACAACGTACTGTTTGTGGAGGGTTCCCACGATAACTACGACCTGCTCGAAGACTACCCGGTGGAGGAATGGTGCGGCGGAAAGACACGCCCCATCTCCGGAAGGCTCCGGCAGCTTATGAGGGGTCAGGTGTTCACCATTGCCGAAAAGGTAGTTTTCTCGTTCGGCGGAGGTCAGAGCGATGACACGGTGGATCTGATCGAAGGCGAGAACTGGTGGAAGCGCGAAATTCCGTCAGAGCACGAGCTTGAAGAAGGGCTCCGCAATCTCGACAAGGCGGACAACTCCGTGGATTTCGTGGTAACATACGAACCGCCGTCAAAGCTTCACGATTTCCTTGACCATAACAGCGGTGACCGGAATCACATCAACACCTATCTGAACGATGTCTATGAGAAGATCAGATTCGACAAGTGGTTCTTCGGGAAGCTTCATCTGAACAAGCTGATACCCCCGAAATACTACGCGGTGTATGACCAGATAGTTGTCGCGGACAATACGAAGATAAAAAAGAAACGGGCGCCAATACACCCGAAAAATAAAACCGAAGAGGAGAATTGACATGGCAGAAGTAACATTTGAAATAACCAAGGAGCTCGGAGTTATCTCCGAGAACGCAAAGGGCTGGACCAGAGAGCTGAACCTCGTAAGCTGGAACGAGCGCGAGCCGAAGTACGATATCCGCGACTGGAACGCAGACCACACCCGCATGAGCAAGGGTATTTCCATGACAGAAGAGGAAATGCAGAAGCTTGTTGAGCTGTTCAACGCAAGAGACGAAGAAGATTCCTTTGAGTAATTCCAATCAGAAAGAAATCCGGGCTGAAAATTCAGTCCGGATTTTTTTATTTGAACTTCTGGGTGAAGTTGATGACGAATCCCACCGCGACGGCAAGCACCGCGCTGACCATAAGCGGAAACCATACGTTGGCAAGCGGCAGTCCGTTTGCGGCCTCGTTGAGGTTCATTCCGTAGAAGCTGAATACAATTGTCGGTACCGCAATAATTATCGTCAATGTAGTCATGCGCTTCATGACTATGTTCAGGTTGTTGGAAATAATGCTCGCGAAGGTGTCCATCGTTGTGGAGAGAATGTTCGAATAGATATTTGTCATCTCGATTGCCTGGCGTACTTCTATCAGCACGTCGTCAAGCAGGTCCTGATCCTCTTCATAGAGCTTGATGTATCTGCCACGCATCAGCTTCTCGAGTACGGCTTCGTTTGCCTTGAGCGACGTGGAAAAGAATACCAGGGACTTCTCAAGTCCGAGAAGCTGAATAAGCCCTTTGTTCTGCATTGATTTATGCAGGGTGCCTTCAACGTAGCTCTGGATCTTGTCAATCTGCTTAAGGTACTGTAAGTATCTTGCGGCAATACGCAGCAGGATAGTGAATACAAAACGGGTCTTGAGGTTAGTCTGGATTCCCTTTACCACACCTTTTGATATGTCCTCGACCACGGAATTCTCCTTGGCGCTTACCGTCACAACGTTCTTCTCGGTGATGATTATGGACATAGGTGTTGTGGAGTACAGCAGCGTGCGGTCCGGGTTGTTATCCGTTTCAGCAACCGGGTAGTCAACGACGATCAGCGTAACTCCATCATCGCTTTCGATTCGCGACGGCTCCTCTTCATCAAGGGCTGCACGGACGTAATCTCTGTCGATCCCGAGATCGTCCTCGAGGTCGGAAATTTCGGTTTCAGTCGGGTCTATGACAGATATCCAGCAGCCGGTTTCCGCTTTCTCTATCTCGCAGAGGTGGTTTTCAATATTCCTGTAATATTTGACCAAATTCAGCACTTCCTTTTTACTCCTGGGAAGCACCCTCAGCGCGACCCATAGGATATATTGATTCATTACAACTTCGGTATGACCCGGGGTCTGCGCTCATGTTCTCACCGTCCTTATTACAGAAAATCATGGTTAAGATTATTTTATCACATTTTTTGTGAAATTACAAGTAGTTTTATCACAAATCTCGATCAAATCTGCATTGAATACTGATACAAGTCATGACGGGTCATTTCGACCACTTTTTATAAAACCGAAACAACAATTTTACTTGACAAACTGGAATAAAAATGCTACAATTATATGCGGAACATATTAGATTTATGGATTAACAGTCCAGACTGTTCACAGAGTTTATTCACCTGGCGTGAATTAGGGAGAGTGTCTATTAATGGCTTTTGATTACAAAGAATATACACTGTTGCTGAATCAGCTTATCGAGAAGAGTGGCGAAATGCGACAGTTCAGGGATACGCCCCTCCGGGACGCTATTGCTCCGCTGTGCCGTTTCCTGCGTATTTCTAAAGTTACTTCAGCCGTTTTTGACAACGACGCTTATTCCGCTAATATTTCCAGGGAAACCTACTCATATTATGACGACGGCGGTGCAGATGACCGCTTCATTTCATTTAATGAGCACATATCAAGGCACGGGACTGCCGTATACTCCTTCTTCCAGAGGTCCGGCGAGGAAAGCTGGTCAGATGAGGAGAAAGCGCAGATTCGCGCATTTGAAAAGCACCTGTTCGTGCTGAGCGAGCGCGCTTTCACAATACAGCTTGCGGAATCACTCCCGCTGCACGACAGCGAGTTCGAGGTGTATTCCCTCCCCTTTTTCCTTACCACTTCACGCACGCTGATAGCCCAGGGAAATGTGGGGGAATTCGGCGCCGTATACTTTAATATTAGAGGATTCTCGGCAATAAACCAGAACCTTGGACGAGAAACCTCCAACAAAGTGCTCAGTCTTTTTGTCAAGGAACTTGTGGACAAGCTTGTATACGAAGAGTGCGTATGCAGGATAGGCAGCGACAACTTTGTAATGCTGTTCCGCAAGGAAAATCTCGACATGATAAGAAAGCACCTGTCCGGCACCACTATCACCTACGGCGACAACGGCGAACACGTCACTGTAACCACCTACGCCGGATACTACATGATCCCGGAGTCTACCGACTCGCCGGTCGAGATCATGGACAGAATATGCACGGCTTATCAACTGGCGAAAAATGTTGTGAAGCAGCCCTATCTATTCTTTGACGATAATATAATGAAACAGCAGGAGCATGTCCAGGCAATAGAAGCTATATTCCCGGACGCAATAGCCAACGAGGAATTCAAGGTGTTCTATCAGCCCAAGACCCAGCTGAACGATTACCACATGGCAGGCGCCGAGGCGCTTTGCAGATGGTTCCGGGACGGGAGTATCATTCCCCCGGGGGAGTTCATTCCCGTGCTGGAAAGCAGCAAGGCAATATGCACGCTGGATTTCTACATGCTGGATCATGTGTGTCGCGATATCCGCAGATGGCTGGACGAAAAACGCGACGTCGTGAAGGTATCCGTCAATCTGTCCAGACTTCATCTCGGCGACGCTGACCTTCTTGAGAACATTCTCGGTATCATCGACAAGCACAATGTTCCGCACGAATACATTGAGATCGAGCTTACGGAAACCACCACCGATGTGGATTTCACGGAGCTGAAGAAGATCGTGAACGGACTCCGGGAGCAGGGTATCAGCACATCCGTGGACGACTTCGGAATGGGGTATTCGTCGCTGAATCTGATCCGCGAACTTCCCTGGAATGTGCTCAAGATCGACAAGAGCTTCCTACCCACCAGCGCGGAAAACCAGGACCCGTCCAAGGTAAAAATGCTGCGTCACATTATCACAATGTCGCAGGATCTCGGGCTGGAATGCATAGTTGAGGGTGTGGAAACCGCCGAACAGGTGAAACTCCTCAAGGAGTGCCAATGCTACCTTGCACAGGGCTTCTACTTCGACAAACCTCTACCTGTCAAGGAATTTGAACGCAGGCTTGACGAGATGAGCGCAAGCTGACATATAAGAAACACGGCTGTCAGAATTCCGACAGCCGTTAAGTTTTATAGTCCCCAAAAAATCAGGCGCAATATTTCGACAGGATCAATAAAAATTTGCGAACAGCGCCGCAGCGGCAACAGTAAGAATTCCCGATACAACTACAGAAAGGCTGCTCATTGCACCTTCGATCTCGCCTATCTCCATTGCTTTAGATGTACCCATTACATGCGCGGAGGAACCAAGTGCAATCCCCTTTGCGACTGGCTCGGAAATTCTGAACAGCTTCAGCAGCATATCGCCAAGCATATTGCCGATAACTCCGGTAATGATTATCACGCCGACCGTAATAGGTACGATTCCGCCGTTTTCCTCGGCCACGCCCATTCCGATAGCGGTGGTTATGGATTTTGGCAGGAAAGTGATGTATTCCTCATGGGAGAATCCGAACAGGACCGCAAGTCCCAGCACGCTGCCAAGGCTGCTGAGTACGCCGGCAACAACGCCAGCAGTTATCGCGGCAATGTTCTTCTTCAGCAGCTCGAACTGCTCATATAGCGGAACCGCCAGCGCCACCGTCGCAGGAGTCAACAGCCAGGAAAGATAATGTGCTCCTTCCTCGTAGGTGGCATAGTCAATATTCAGCAGAAGTATCGCCGGAATAGTCAGGATAATAGAGATAAGCAGCGGATTTATCAGCGGACACTTCAGCTTGCTGCGGAGAAGCGAACCCAGCCCGTAAGCCGCAAGGCTGATCAGAACGCCGAAATACGCGGAATTTGACAGAAACTCGCTCATGCCTTTTTCTCCTTTCTCTTACGCGCGCGGATAACCGCCTGGGTCACCAGTCCGGAAACCGCCATTACAAATATCGTCGTAACTACCGTAACCACCAGGAACTGAATCCAGGACGGAGCGAGAATATCCCATGTGTCTATCAGCCCGACCGCCGCCGGAATAAACATTATCGGCATTATCTGAATAAGAAAAAATGACGCTTCCTTTACCTCGCTCACCGGAATGAGCCTGGTCTTTAGTCCCAGGAAAAGCAGCACGATACCGTAGATTCCTGCCGGAACAGGAATCGGAAGCAGCGCGTGAAGCACCTCGCCAATGAAGGTGATCAGAAGAATTATTCCGAACTGTTTTACGAATTTCATTTTATCTCTCCCTTGTTCTGCACATATTCCTGCGTCAGAGCCACCCAAGACCCTCCGCAAGTATTTTTAACCCTATTAATATAAGTACAACGCCGCCGGTTATCTCGGCGCCGGTTTTATATTTCGCGCCGAACACGCTTCCAAGCTTCACGCCCACCGCCGACGCAGCAAACGCAACTCCGCCGATGATCCCGACAGCCAACGCTAACGGGACCTCCAGAAAGGCAAAGGTCACGCCAACTGCCAGGGCGTCAACACTTGTGGCGACTGCCGGAAGTATCATGCTCCTGGGGCCCACGGAGGGATCCCGGGTGTCCTCCTCGTCTTCGTTGCCAAGGGCTTCCCTTATCATATTGCTGCCGATTATCACTAGCAGCGCGCAGGCGATCCAGTGATCGAAGTCAGAAACGACCTGTGCAAACGCACTGCCCAGCAGATACCCGATGAGCGGCATGAGCGCCTGGAATCCGCCGAACCACAAGCCGACTATCAGCATATGCCTGAGCTTTATCCTGCCCAGCGAAAGTCCCTTGCAGACGGATACTGCAAATGCGTCCATTGAAAGCCCTGCGGCAAGGATAACCAATCCTGCTGTCCCCATATGTGCTCCCCCTTATGTACATGTTTTCTTCAATTATACATAATATGGAAGAGTTGTTCAAGGGGAAATAAGTCAGATACCATCTGATTTTGCTGAAATCCGATTGACAGCCGGACAAAAATATGCTAAACTGAACCTATAACTGTTCAGGAGCTGATCTGCATGAAATTAAAATACGCTGTTGTTGTTATTCCGATTTTGCTTTGCGGCTGCAACGGAACCCCGTCTGAAACTCCGGTGTTCACGGACGAATCTTCGAATGATACCCTGGAAGCCTATTCAGTGGAGACCCCTTTCTCCAGCACCATGGAGGATATTCCGGACGAGGACGAACTTTCCCTGGCGGACCCGCTGGATAATCTGGACATCACTCCGTCTGACTATTTCACACCGGGCGTGTGGACTTCCCAAAATACCGATGACACGGGCAACTTCTACATATTTGACGAGGACGGAATACACGGGCGGATAATCCCTATGGCGGACGCTGACGGGGTGGACTTTGTGTATTCCATAAACGAAAACAGAATGACAATGTACGTCGGTGAGGAATTCACCCCGTACAATGCAACCCTTGAGCGCACAGACGAGGGACATGTCGTGATCAGCATGACTTTCCTCGGGACCCAGGACGAACTGACGTTCCTGTCCGGAGTTTCTGCCGGGAATTTCTCGTTTTACCCTGCCGCAAGGCTGGCAAAGATGGCGGAGATGTACTACGCACAGCAGACGGGAACCGAACTTGCTGGCGTAGAATACCTAATCGAAGATAACGACATGGTCGTGCTGAATCTCTGGGTAAAGGATCAGAACGGCTGGCGCAGCGATGTCGAAAGCTATACGGTCAGCATGTTCAGCGCAAAAGGCTGGAGCAGTATAACTTACGATGATATCGACCTGAGTTCCGTCAGCATTGAGGTCACTGACGAACAGCTGCCGGAGGACGATATCCAGGATATCATTGAGGATCAAGTCCAAAGGTAATTCTACTACTTTTTCTTTAGCAAGTCAATTCCGGGTGATTAGTTACCTGGAATAATCAATGCTTTTTCGGCGGTTTGTACATTATCAACATATTTACCACCTTTGATTTGTGCAAAATGCTTTGGGGAACTTATATTTTTTACAATATCAGTATGCAGATTTGTAACTATATTACAAATCAATAATTGCTACGATGATTACATGCCGAAAATATTGATTTTCTGAAACTTTTGTGCTATAATATAAATAGGCAACCACACAAGTTACATGTTGTGGCTGTAAGCAAATTCACTTTACCGGAGGTAATACTCAGATGAGCACAAAAATTAAGGAAGCAGCAGCCAAGCTGCCGCACCGGACCAAGATCAAGTATCGTATTCTCAGACTTGCGATACTCAGTGTTGTGGTTTGTATTTCAGCGCTGATGATTGTGATGACCACCAGTATCATCACAGCGTATAACACAAGCTACACAAATCAGACGAAATCAATGGCCGAGGCTTACGGCGAAGTGATCTCAAACACGATTCGGTCACTGACCCTTGAAATCGAAAGCGCTGCCAACGACAGCACCGCTTTCGACTCGACGATTCCGCTCGTTACCAGGCAGAAGAATCTTTCCAAGCTTGCTGAAACGGCTCTCTTCAAGGACTACTCCGTTGCATATGAGAACGGAACCACTTACAACGACACCGACCTCTCTGACAGAGAATATTTCCAGAAGGCACTCAACGGACAGGTCGCAATTTCCGCACCGACTATAAGAAAGACTGACGGCACTGTAACAACAATGATGGCTGCCCCTGCCCAGTACAAAGGTCAGAAGTACGTCATCTACGGCGGTCTGGACACCTCAATGTTCTCCAACGGTCTTGATAGGATCGACATGGGCACGGGCAGCAATATAGTCATTTTTGACAACCACGGTCAGGTAATTGCTTCAAGCGATTTCGAGATCGTTACCTCACTCACTAACTACCTTGAAAGTGACAATCAGAGCTTGAAGAAACTCGCTGAAAAGACGATGAGCGGCGAGAGCGGCACATATAGATATAACGACGGCAAGAATAATATGCTCGCCTATTACATGCCGCTTGCCGGAACAGATGGCTGGTCTATCGCAGTCAGCGGAAATTACGACCAGGTTCTGGGAAGCGTTTTACTTGATCTCGGAATCGCCGTTGGCGTCAGCCTGGCGCTTATCTGCCTCGGCATATTCATTTCCATAAACGTTGCAAACAAGATCTCCAAGCCTATAGAGAATTCCGCGGAACGTCTTAAACTCCTTTCACAGGGCGATGTCAACACACCGTTTGAGATCACCCCCTCCGGCGATGAAACGCTTGTCCTCCAGGAATCTCTCTACAGCACCGTTGAAACGCTCCGTACATATATTAACGACATACGCGATGTCCTGGAGCCGCTCGCCGACGGCGACTTGACCGTTTCCTCCGATATTGAGTACAAGGCGGATTTCGTAACGATAGGAACATCGCTGAATCAGATAGCCTCAGCCCTCAATTCCGCCATGACCGCGGTAAAGAACAGCGTAAGCAATATCCAGTCCGGCGCCGAGCAGGTTGCCGAGGGCTCCGCAAGCCTGTCGGAAACCGCAATCAAGGAAGCCGAAGCGGTTGACAAGATATCCAATACGATTGGCGCAATCCAGAAGAAAGCGAACAATACTGCCAACGTATCCAGCAATGTTGCGGCACTCGCCCAGGAAGCCAACAGCAGCGCCCAGGAGGGCGGCGAGCTGATGAAGCAGCTTCTAGAAGCAGTCGAGAACATAAAGGATAAGTCCGCTTCGATAAAGAATATCATCAAGACAATTGAAGATATAGCATTCCAGACCAATATACTCGCGCTCAATGCTTCCATTGAAGCTGCAAGAGCCGGAGAAGCCGGTAAGGGATTTGCGGTCGTTGCCGACGAAGTCGGAAATCTCGCAGCCAAGAGCCAGGAGGCTGCTCAGAATACTACGGCGCTCATCAACGATTCACTCGCTGCAGTCGATAAGGGAACAAAGCTTGCCGCGGACGCCCACACTGCAATGGATAGCATCGTGAACGGAATCAGCAAGATCTCCGACCAGATGCAGGAGATCACCGAAGCCGCTGCCGAGCAGCAGTCCGCAGTGTCCGAGATGACCGAGGGAATATCCCACATAGAATCCGGAATGCACTCTACCACGGCAACAGCAGAACAGAGTGCGGCATCCAGCGAGGAACTCTCTGCACTGGCTACCACTCTTGCAGGAGAAGTCGAAAAGTTCATCACCGAATAATCAGCATGAAACCAGGGGGGCTCCCCTGGTTTTTTGTCGCGAAAAATACCAAACGACCGCTTAAAGGTACTTGAAATATGAAAAAAGATATGGTATAATAAAACAAATATATTCTGATCCAAGAAACAAAGGGGGTATTCATATGCTGTTCGGGCAGCACATAGTGGCCTTGTGCATTCCTCGTATTCACGACAGCACTAATCACGAGTTCATTACCTCTCTAAATAAACATCTCATTGAAAGGGATTGCCGTCTGCTGGTTTATAGCACACCCTCCGAGTTATACTTGAATTCAGTAGACGAACAGGGCGAAAAGTCTGTTTTTGAGCTGATAAACTATAATATCACGGACGCAATAATCATTCATGATGAAGCAATAAAGAACAAGGAAGTTGTAAACGAGCTCATCAGCAAAGCGCATCAATACAATATTCCCGTGATAACCATCGGCGGTGAACATGATGGCTGTACCAGTGTGAAGTTCGACTACTCCACGGGATTTGAATCGGTAGTTCGTCACGTTCTCAGAGATCATCATGTGACAGACTTCCATTTTATTGCAGGAATCAGGAACAACATTTTTTCCGAAGAACGTATACAGGTGGTTCGCAAAGTCGCCCAGGAATTCAACGTTCCGTTTTCGGACGAGGACGTAAGCTATGGAGAATTCTGGAGCAAACCTACTGAAGAAGCGCTAGAAGCACTGTTTACAAGGCGCCGCAGACTGCCCCGTGCCATCATCTGCGCAAACGATTCCATGGCGATAACCACAGTAAATGTACTGAAACGGCATGGAATAAAAGTCCCGGAAAACGTTATCGTCACCGGTTTTGATGGTGTCAGTGAGGCAAATTTCTGCACTCCCAGGATCACTACCTGCCTGTGTAATAATGACCAGTTGGCTGAATGCGTTGCGCAGACAACCAGCAAAAAGATCGCCGGAGCGAAAACACCGGATTGCCGTCTGGTGGTTCCAGTACTGCAAAAATCCGAGAGCTGCGGCTGTAAGTCCGACGAAGTGCTGAATGCGTCTGAAGAGCTGACATATGTGAACAATTCCTTTACCAGGTATCAGAACGAGGAAGAACATATGTTCCGCATGATATCCAGAATAATGGAATGCCATTCCTTTACACAGGTTGCAGATATCCTTGACAAATACGACTTTTACGATATGGTCATCATGCTTAACCCTGAGTGTCTGGATCCCACTTTCGACCCTCTCAGCAAATCAAGAAATAACTCTTTTGGTGAAAAAGTCAAGATCATCTACAACACAAACTACCCTCTGCGTGGAAGAATTGAAGAGATGGAAACCCAGCTCATTCACCCTAACCTCAGGGATATGCTAACAGAGCATAACGATCCGCTTCTTATCTTTTCACTTAATTACATGGGACTTTCAATGGGATATTGCGTGTTTAATTTCCACAATTACGAAATCCAGAATTACTACAAGGCGTCCCAGATTGTGAATACGCTGAACTGCGCCTTCGGTGCGTACCGCACTATCCAGTATCAGCACTACCTCTCTGAAAAGATCGAGGAGATGTACCGCTGCGACGGACTCACGCACCTGCTGAACCGGCTTGCGCTCAAAAACTCCTACGGCGATATTCTGAAATATTCCGACGGAAATATGACAGTAGTGCTTGCGGACCTTGATCACCTAAAATACATTAACGACAATTACGGTCATGACGATGGCGATTTCGCAATCTGCACCGTAGCTAACGCGCTCAAGCATAGCAGTCCCGAAAATGCGTTATGCGTACGCTGGGGCGGCGACGAAATGGTCGCTGTGATACCTGGTATATATTCAGGCAATGTTATCCGCAGGGATATGAACAAATACATTGAGGCAGTGAATTCTTCGTCTGACAAGAAGTACAGGATATCCGCAAGCGTGGGAGTAATGACTTTTGCCACCGATGAATCCACGTCTTTTGAGGATATGGTGAGAGCGACCGACCAGATGATGTACTCAGAAAAGAACCGGAAAAGGGCTGCTGGTATTTCCGACAATATCCACTAAGAAGGTGTTTTTATGAAGGCAGTGATTTATGAATCCAATGCAGGCAGCACAAAGCGCTATGCTGAAATGCTTGCGGAAAAGCTGGGCGTACCCGCATATTCCATCAAGGAAGCAAAAAAGACTCTGCCTAAGGACGAAGAAGCGGTATTCCTCGGGTGGGTCTTTGCCAACAGGATACAGGGACTCCAGAAGGCTCAGAAGCGGTGGAACCTGCTTTGCGCCTGCGCGGTAGGAATGAATCCGGCGAACGAGAAATACCGCGAGATACTGAAGGAATCTAATCCGACGGATATTCCGATATTCTACCTGCGCGGCAAGCTCGACATGTCCAAACTGAAATGGCTCCAGCGCAAGCTGCTCGAAACCATTCGCACGGATCTTGAAAAGCAGAACAAGCCGGGCACGGAGGAAATGGTCACAATTCTGAAGGACGGCTGCGATTTCGTATCAGAAGACATGCTGAAGGAAGTCCTCGCATACATCATGATGAAGCAGTAACGGCACAACTCAACAACATCAGGCGGCAGAGCATTCTGCCGATGAGCACGTCGAAAAATCCCCTAAAGGGGCTTTTCCGCCGAACAACCGCACTGCGCGCACTCATTGTCGGCTATGCCGACAATTCGCACACTTGTGCGGTTAGCAGTGTTTTTTGCCTCGGGAAACCCGTGGCAAAAAACATATTTTAAAAGCCTGCTTCGCAGGCAATTTCACCTTTTGAAAAGCTGAGGCGGCAGAGCATTCTGCCGCTTTTTTCGTCAAAAAACGGGAAATTTTATTGATATATCGTTGACAATATATGAACTATGTGATAAAATAATATTATGTACTGTTTGATATAACAGGCAGTGAAAATATACAGAAGAAGGGTGATCTCTTAATGAAGCTTAGCGGTTCTGATATAATCGTTGAATGCTTACTGGAACAGGGCGCGGATACTATTTTTGGCTATCCCGGCGGTGCTGTTCTCAATATTTACGACAGTCTGTACAAGTACAGCGACAAAATCAAGCATGTGATCACATGCCACGAGCAGGGCGCATGTCATGCGGCTGACGGCTACGCACGTTCCACCGGAAAGACCGGCGTGGTTCTGGCTACCTCCGGTCCCGGCGCCACCAATCTTGTAACCGGTATTGCAACTGCATACATGGATTCCGTTCCGCTGGTTGCTATTACAGGTAACGTTTCCTGCGGTCTGCTTGGTCTGGATTCCTTCCAGGAAGTTGATATCACAGGAATCACTATGCCCATTACAAAGCACAACTTTATCGTGAAGTCCGTTGACGACCTCGCGGACACTATCCGACTTGCATTCCGTATCGCAAATACCGGCAGAAAGGGTCCCGTACTTATCGACGTTCCCAAGGACATCACTCAGGCGATGACTGAATATGTACCCCAGCCGGCTCAGCAGCCTGACAAGAACCCTGCCCTTTCAGCTGATGAGATCAATGCGGCAGTTGAACTTATCGCCAACTCAAAGAAGCCGTACATCTATGCCGGCGGCGGTGTTATCTCCTCCGGAGCCTCCGAGGAACTCAAGAAGCTCGCGGAACTTACTGACGCCCCAGTTTCCTGCTCTCTCATGGGTCAGGGCGCATACGATGAAACCGACCGCCGTTACATAGGCATGCTCGGCATGCACGGCACAGTCAAGGCAGCCTACGCGCTCAACAACTGCGACCTGTTCATCGGAATCGGCACGCGCTTCTCCGACAGAGTGACCGGCGACACCTCCGTATTCGGCAAGCAGGCGAAGATGATCCACATTGACATCGATCCGGCTGAATTCAACAAGAACGTTGATGTGAATACTACCATAACCGGCGATGTGAAGGAAGTACTCGCTGCAATAAACGCGAAGATCTCACAGCAGTCCCACCCGGAGTGGTGCGCTGAATTACTGGACAAGGATTTCGGCGAGCCTGTACAGCAGGGCACCCCGGAACTTCCCGTAACTCCCGAGGCTGTTATCGAGGAACTCGACCGCCAGACTAACGGCGAAGCCATCATCACCACCGAAGTAGGTCAGACACAGATGTGGGCGGCGCAGTACTACAAGTGCAGGAATCCGCGCAGCTTCGTTTCCTCCGGCGGACTTGGCACGATGGGCTTCGGACTTGGCGCTGCAATCGGCGCAAAGACCGGCAATCCTGACAAGACCGTTGTGAACATGGCTGGCGACGGCTCCTTCGCAATGAACCTCAATGAGCTTATCACAGCTTCCGCGCACGGAATAAACATCGTGGAAATTGTAATTAATAATAGTGTACTCGGCATGGTACGTCAGTGGCAGCGCCTGTTCTACAGCAAGCACTTCTCTGAAACCACGCTGGACGCACGCCACATTGACTATGTGAAGCTTGGCGAAGCATTCGGTATCAGAACTTTCGTCATCGAAAAGACTGAGGATATCGCTCCGGTTCTCAGGGAAGCGCTTGAGATCTCCAAATCCGCTCCGGTAATGATCGAAGTACGAATCGACAGAGATATCAACGTTCTTCCGATGATCCCTGCCGGAAAGCCCGTCGTAAATCCCATCACATCAATTGACCTGGAGGCGTGATCATGCAGGAATACGTATTATCAGTAAAAGTAAACAACAGCGAAGGCGTGCTGCTCCGGGTTTCAAGCCTGTTCAGCAGACGCTGCTTCAATATCAAGAGCCTTAACGCGGCTGAAACCGAGGTTCCGGAGGTATCCAGGCTTACCATCGTCGTTGCCGGGGATCTGAGAGTTCTCGAGCAGATCAAGAACCAGCTCATGAAGCTCCACGACGTCAGGGAGGTCAAGATCCTCACCGACGCCGTATGCCGTGAGCACGTTATCGTCCGCGCAGGACGTTCCGTCGAGGACAGACGAGGTATCGTCGAGGTCGCAAATCTGTTCCGAGCAAAATCCGTAGACATCGGCGAGGAGAGCATTATGCTGGAACTCACCGGCAAGCCCGAGAAGATCGACAGCTTCATCAGCCTGCTAAAGCCGTTCGGGATCGTAAAAATGGTGAGAAGCGGTATTTCCGCACTCGAGCGCGACTGATAACATAGAATTGATAATTCTTTAACAGAAATCCTTCTGTATTTTACCGGGGAAACGACGAAAGGCAGGAATAAAGTTGAACATACTTCATCTGAAATATGCCGTAGAAGTGGCAAAGACCCGTTCCATCAGCAAGGCAGCGGAGAACCTCTACATGGGGCAGCCTAACCTCAGCCGCGCGATCAAGGAGCTTGAGGAATCCCTCGGGATAACCATATTCCGCCGGACAACAAAGGGGATATCCATTACTCCGGACGGCGAGGAGTTCCTGCAATACGCCCGGCAGATCGTACAGAAGGTCGAAGAGGTGGAGCAGATCTATCAGAACGGACGGCAGAAGAAGCAGACTTTTTCTGTCAGCGTGCCGCGCGCAAGCTACCTCAGCTTTGCCATGGCGGATTTCTCGCGCTGCATGAAAAATGGCTCCCCTGCCGAGTTCTACTACTGCGAAACCAACCCCATGAACACCATAAACAGCGTTGTCCGGGAAGATTTCAACCTGGGTATCGTGCGGTTCCAGTCCTCGTATGAGAAGTATTTCAGCGACCTGTTCAAGGACAAGAAGCTGACCAGTGACACCATCGCGGAATTCTCGTACAGCATGATCATTTCAAAGAACGATCCGCTGGCGCATAAGGACAGCGTCTGTCTTGACGATCTCGCGGATTACATCGAGGTCTGTCATTCCGACCCGTATGTTCCGTCAGTTCCGGCGATTGATGTTCGCAAATCCGAGCTGACGGAATTCGTGGAGCGCAGGATCTTCGTTTACGAGCGCGGAACGCAGTTCGTTCTTCTTGGTAATGTCCCGGAAACCTTCATGTGGGTGTCCCCTGTTCCGCAGCAGCTGCTGGACAGCTACGGACTTGTGCAGCTTAAAGTGCGGGGCGCCGAGCGGCTTTACAAGGATGTCTTGATCTACCGCCGGGATTACCGCCTGAGCGACTACGACAAGGAGTTCATTGCGGCGGTGCACCGGGCGAAGTTCAAATATAACGTGATTTGATGTGATTATCGGCTATGCCTTTTGCTGATAGGTATATATCAATATTACATTTTACAGGGATAAAATAATGTGTTAAAATATTAACAGGTGCGAAAGTGGTCAGCTATAACTGTAAGCTGATTGGCACTATATAAGTGGTAAGAAACGGACAGCAACGAAGCTGATCCGTGCAGATATCCGGACAAACAGGATATTGCGACTGCGCCGCGGAAATACGCCGTTAACGCCGCCGTAATACAGGGTGCCCAAGGGTTGACGCATGCATACAAATATTAAGGAGAAGATGACTATGGCATATCATGAAATGGTTGACAGCGTAGAAAGCTTTGAGAAAGCGCTCAAGAAGGTCAAGGAAGCACAGGAGATTTTCTCTACCTACACTCAGGAGCAGGTAGACGCTATCTTCTTTGCTGCAGCTTCCGCAGCAAACAAGCAGAGAATTCCGCTTGCTAAGATGGCTGTTGAGGAAACTGGCTACGGTATTGTAGAGGATAAGGTTATCAAGAACAACTATGCAGCTGAGCATATCTACAATGCTTACAAGCACACAAAGACCTGCGGCGTTATCGAGCGCGATGAAGCTTACGGTATCGAAAAGATCGCAGAGCCTATCGGCGTTGTTGGCGCGGTTATTCCTACAACCAACCCTACTTCCACTGCTATCTTCAAGACCCTCATCTCTCTCAAGACAAGAAACGGTATCATCATCAGCCCGCACCCCCGTGCAAAGAAGTGCACCGTTGAGGCTGCAAAGATCGTTTACGAGGCAGCTGTAAAGGCTGGCGCTCCTGACGGCATCATCTCCTGGGTTGACGTTCCTTCCCTGGATCTGACAAACCTCCTGATGAAGGAAGTTGACATCATTCTCGCAACCGGCGGTCCTGGAATGGTTAAGGCTGCTTACTCCTCTGGTACTCCTGCTATCGGCGTTGGCGCTGGTAACGCATCTGCTATCATCGACTCCTCCGCTGATATCGTTAACGCAGTAAACTCCATCATTCACTCCAAAACCTTCGATAACGGTATGATCTGCGCAACTGAGCAGACCCTTATCGTAGACAAGACCATCTACAACGATGTCAAGAAGGAATTCGAGAAGAGAGGCTGCATGTTCCTCGACAAGAAGCAGGCTGACATGATCAGAAAGGTTATGCTCATCAACGGCGCTCTTAACGCTAAGATCGTTGGTCAGCGTCCTTACCAGATCGCGAAGATGGCTGGCTTTGAGATTCCTGAGTCCGTTAAGGTAATAATCGGCGAGGCTACTTCCCTGGAGCCCGAGGAAGCTTTCGGTCACGAGAAGCTCACCACTATCCTTGGTATGTACAAGTCCGATAACTTCGACCAGGCTCTGGATATGGCTGACACACTGCTCAAGAACAACGGCGGTCTTGGTCATACTTCCGTTCTCTGGATCAATAACAATACTCAGAGAGAGAAGCTCGACAAGTGGGCAGAGAGAATGAAGGCTTGCCGTCTTATCGTTAACACTCCTTCTTCCCTCGGCGGTATCGGCGACCTCTACAACTTCAAGTTCGCTCCTTCCCTCACACTGGGCTGCGGTTCTTGGGGTGGCAACTCCGTTTCTGAGAACATCGGAGTTAAGCACCTGCTGAATGTCAAGACCGTTGCTGAGAGGAGAGAGAATATGCTGTGGTTCCGCGCACCTGAGAAGGTTTATATCAAGAAGGGCTGCCTCCCTGTTGCTCTCAAGGAGCTCAAGGACGTTATGGGCAAGAAGAGAGTATTCATCGTAACTGACTCCTTCCTGTTCAAGAGCGGCTTCACAAAGGCTATCACTGACAGACTGGACGAGATGGGTATCGTACACACCACCTTTGCAGATGTTGAGCCTGATCCTTCACTGGCTTCCGCTCAGAAGGGTGCCGAGGCTATGAGAAAGTTCGAACCGGACTGCATCATCGCTGTCGGCGGCGGTTCCGCAATGGACGCTGGTAAGATCATGTGGGTTCTCTACGAGCACCCCGAGGCAGACTTCATGGATATGGCTATGAGATTCATCGATATCCGTAAGAGAGTCTACACATTCCCGAACATGGGCGAGAAGGCTTACTTCATCGCTGTTCCTACTTCTGCTGGTACTGGTTCCGAGGTTACTCCGTTCGCAGTTATTACTGACCAGACCACTGGCGTTAAGTATCCGCTGGCTGACTATCAGCTGATGCCTAAGATGGCTATCGTTGATGCCGACATGATGAAGACTGGTCCGAGAGGTCTGACTTCCGCTTCCGGTATCGACGCAGTTACACACTGCCTCGAGGCTTATGCTTCCGTTATGGCTACTCCGTTCACTGACGGTCTGGCTCTCAAGTCCCTCCAGCTCATCTTCGACAACCTGCCTGCTGCTTATGACTCCGCTATTTCCGGCGTATATGATCCGGTTGCTCGTGAGAACATGGCTAACGCAGCTACTATGGCTGGTATGGCATTCGCTAACGCATTCCTGGGTGTTTGCCACTCTATGGCTCACAAGCTGGGTGCATTCCATCACCTGCCCCACGGTATCGCAAACGCTCTGCTGATCGACGAAGTAATCCGCTTCAACAGCGCTGAGGCTCCTGCTAAGATGGGTACCTTCTCTCAGTATGATCACCCGCACACCATGCGTCGTTATGCTGAAGTAGCTGAGTTCCTCGGCGTAACCGGCAAGAACGATGAGGCTAAGGTTGAGGGTCTTATCAAGAAGATCGACGAGCTCAAGGACAGAATCGGTGTTAAGAAGACCATCAAGGACTACGGCATCGATGAGAAGGACTTCCTCGACAGACTGGACGCTATGGTTGAGCAGGCATTCGATGACCAGTGCACCGGTGCTAACCCGAGATTCCCGCTCTTCAAGGAAATCAAGCAGATGTACCTGAATGCTTACTATGGTACTCACGAGAAGGTTTAATATAACCTGACTTTCCCGAACTGATTTAATGCAGCCGGGCATGGACTTTTAGCCCGTGCCCGGCTTTGCGCTTTGTATGAACGACATTCAGTGAACTGATTCAGCAGCCAGATCCGTGCGAGATATGTTCGCATTATTATTCAGCTGGGTTCAGCATTCAGTGAACTGAGCGTCTTATATATAAACAGGAGGTAAAAAGCTATGTCTGAAAACATATTAGCTGTCAGACCCGGAAAAACTATCTACCGTGATGGTAACACCCTTGTCAAGGTTTTCGATGAGAGCTATCCCAAGTACGATGTACTCAACGAAGCCCTTAACCAGGCACGCGTAGAGAACATCGGAATCAACGTTCCGAAAGTTCTTGAAGTAATGACCATTGACGGCAAGTGGGCTATCGTTTCTGAATTCATCGAGGGCAAGACACTTGCTCAGCTGATGAAGGAGAATCCTGCCAAGAAGGACGAATATCTTGAGATGTTCGTTGACCTTCAGATGCAGGTTCATGCTGCAAAGTGCCCTCTGCTGAACAAGCTCAAGGACAAGATGAACCGCAAGATCAGCGAAACTGACCTAGATGCAACAACACGATACGAGCTGCACACCCGTCTTGAGGGAATGCCCAAGCACAACAAGGTATGCCACGGTGACTTCAATCCCTCCAACATAATCGTAAAGGACGACGGCACTGCATACATCATCGACTGGGCGCATGTTACTCAGGGTAACGCTTCCGCTGATGTCGCGCGTACTTACCTGCTGTTCCACCTGAGCGGCGACAAGGAAATGGCTGACAAGTACCTTGATCTGTTCAGCAAGAAGAGCGATACTGCAAAGCAGTACATTCAGAAGTGGCTTCCTATCGTTGCGGCTTCTCAGATCGTCAAGGGCAAGAAGGAAGAACGTGACTTCCTGCTGTCCTGGGTAAATGTCGTAGAATACGAGTAATACGAATCGGGGCTTACCGTTTGGTAAGCCCTTTCTTTACTGCAAAAAAGACTGCACGGTTTCCTGTGCAGCCTTTTTATTTATATTTACCAGTCTGTGTCCCAGTCTGTGTCGCCTGCATCCCAGTTTCCGCCGTAATCCCAGTCATTGCCGTCATTCCAGTCGGAGTTGCTGTTGGAACTTACATAGTAGTCCGTATCGCTGAAATCCGTTACCCCGAAATCCGAGTTGTAGTCGCTGTCGGCATAATAGCTGGAATAGTTGTCGTAAAGCTCGCTGTCTATGCTGTCTGCAAATATCCATATTGCCGAAAGTGGGTCGAAGTAATACCAGTCGTCGCCTGCCTGGCAGTAGTAATACCTGTCGTTGTAGCGGTAATATCCGCGGCTCGGCGTTTTGGCTTCGAGGTAGATACTCGCGCCTAAAATTCCGCCCACCACCACAAACAGGGTCAGCGGATATGCCAGCTTTTTCAGAAGCGCTTTTCCCTTGCTTACGGGCTTTCCGCCGGACTGCGCCGTGCTGCTGTTCTTGTTCCTGCGGAGGGCAACCTCGGACTTCATCTTTTCGTAGATTTCGTTGACCGCATATGCCTCGTCCGGTCCGCGATATCGTTCCGCCCGGGTGCCGTCTGCCTTATTTTTGTACACCACGAAATTCCCGTCGGAATCCTTGAATATGCCGAACGCTCTGGCTTCCTTGAAATCCTCGCCGATAAAAAAGCGCATTTGCTCCAGGGGAAGCTTTTTGGCTTCACAGAACGCACAAAGTTCCTCAATAGTCTTCGGAATGCCGTCAGTTACACGACTCATGTGTTCGTTTGCGGCGCCGCAGTTCGGGCAGATAGGCTCGGTGTCCTCAATCATTCCGCCGCAGAAATCGCACTTAATTTTCATATGTATACCTCCATTGCGACTTACAGTCCTAATTATATTATACAATATGTCTGACCTGTAGTCAACCGTTTATGGAAAATATAGCTGACTATTACACCAGAAAATGTATTTGTCGGGCATTACTGCTCGACTTATCTTCAAAAACCGCTTGAATTAAACAGCGCAACATGATAAAATAAGACATAGGCTAACGCCGGAAAGGAATTAACTTATGAAATCTGTTTTATCTGCAATACTTGCCGTTGTGGTCGCGCTGAGCGCATCATGCTGTTCCGGAAAGAATAACGACAGCGGTTCGTCCACTGAACCTGATGCAAGCACCTCCCAGACAACAGAGGTCACCGCTGAGCCTGTTACCGAGGAGCCAGCCTCCAAGGGCGGATTTACTGTCAGCGGAACCAAGCTGCTTGACGCCAACGGGAACGAGTTCGTCATGCGCGGAATCAATCACCCCCACTCATGGTTCACATCTGAGGACGACACTGCCCTGGAAGCTATCGCGGCAACTGGCGCAAATACAGTCCGTATCGTGTGCGGAAGCGGACAGCAGTACACCCGGGACACCGTAGAAAGTCTGAACAAGCTGACCGACAAATGCCGTGAACTTGAGATGGTGGCAATCCTCGAAGTCCACGATATTACCGGAAAGGACGACACATCGCTCCTCGAAACCGCGACGGAATACTGGATCGAGGTCAAAGAAGCCCTCATCGGACGGGAAAACTACGTCATTCTGAATATCGCAAACGAATGGGTCGGCGAATGGAATAGCGAAACCTGGCGTAACGGATACACCTCCGTTATACCGAAGCTGCGCGACGCCGGAATCAGGAACACCATCATGGTGGACGCTGCAGGCTGGGGTCAGTACGGGCAGAGTATCACGGACTACGGCGAGGACGTGCTTGCTTCCGACCCGGACGGAAATACGATGTTCTCAGTGCACATGTACGGGACCGCCGGAAAGAACAAGGCGACTATCGCCCGGAATCTCAAGCTGTCCACAGACAAGGGACTGTGCATGATTGTTGGTGAGTTCGGCTGGAATCACACGGACGGCGACGTTGACGAGGAATACATTCTTCAGTACTGCGCCGAGAACTCCATCGGCTGGCTGGCATGGAGCTGGAAAGGCAACGGCGGCGGAGTGGAATACCTTGATCTCGCGAACACCTGGGACGGCACTTCCCTTTCGGACTGGGGCGAAACTGTGATCAACAGCGACCTCGGACTGAAAAAGACCTCCGTTAAGTGCAGCATATTCAACTGATCTGCAACATAAAACAAGCCCGTCGGCAATCACCGACGGGCTTGTCAGCTTGTTGAAAAAATCGGTTTTGCCCGCGAAGCGAGCTTTTGAAATCCGTTTTTTGCCACGGGTCTCCCGGGGCAAAAAACACTTCTATCCGCACAAGTGTGCGGTTTGTCGGCATAGCCGACAAACCGTGCGCGCCGGGTGGATGTTCGGCGGAAAAGTCACTTTAGTGACTTTTTCGACGGTCTCACAAGCCCGTCGGCAATCACCGACGGGCTTGTTTTATTCGCCTATGAGTTCCAGAAGTTCCTGCTCGGACAGGACCGTGATTCCGAGTTCCTGTGCCTTTGTGAGCTTGCTGCCTGCCTCTTCCCCGGCAACCACATAGGTGGTCTTTTTGCTGACGGAGCCGGAGCACTTACCGCCGTGGCTCTCTATCAGCGACTTCGCCTGATCCCTGGTCATTGTCGGGAGGGTTCCGGTCAGGACGAATGTCTTTCCGGCAAGGTCGTCAGCAACTTTGCCGCTGTCATAGGTCATGTTCACCCCGTGCTCGCGAAGCCGCTCTATCAGCTTAATGCGGTGAGGTTCCTGCATGGCGTTGTAAACTGAATCCGCCATGATCTGTCCGAAGCCGTCAATACTGCATATCTCCAGCGGAAGCGCTTCCATGATGGCTTCCATACTGCCGAACTTCTCGCAGAGAAGGACTGCGGCACGCTGTCCGATTCCGCGGATTCCCAGTGCGAACACCAGGCGGTCAAGTCCGCGCTTCTTGGAGCCTTCAATGGAGGCTATGAGGTTCTCCGCGGATTTCGCGCCGCCGGTTATCTGCATGACAGTCTGGACGTCAAGTTCATACAGGTCGGCAACGTTATGCACGAATCCGTTGTCAAGCAGCTGCTGAACTATCGCTTCGCCAAGTCCCTCGATGTTCATTGCATTCCTGCTGGCGAAATGCTCGATAGAGCGCGCAAGCTGCGCCGGGCAGTCGATATTCTGGCAGCGAATCACCGCTTCGTCCTCGTCACGGAGCGCTTCGGCGCCGCATATCGGACACACGTTCGGAATAAAATACGGCTCGGAGCCTTCCCGGTGTGAAACGCTGCGGATAACCTCCGGGATTATGTCGCCTGCTTTTCGAACCACTATCCGGTCGCCGACGCGGATATCCTTGTCGGTGATTATATCCTGGTTGTGAAGAATCGCCCGGGAAACCGTCGTACCTGCCAGCTGAACCGGGTCAAATACCGCCACCGGAGTAAGCGCGCCGGTCCTGCCGACATTTATTTCGATCTC
>ENA-ORTN01000845-ORTN01000845.1-human-gut-metagenome-genome-assembly--contig:-NODE-845-length-33145-cov-4.758447_pt1 | contig 33145 bp, 22 predicted proteins | sample MGYA00242070_ERZ509189 | MGnify/ENA primary metagenome ERZ509189 (study PRJEB26280, sample SAMEA2338821) | human gut metagenome | biome: human gut; feature: human-associated habitat; material: faeces...
CACACAGTTTCTTTATTGCTCCCAGCAATGCCGCTCGCTTTTTTTTACTGTATATACCGGCATATGATGTCAATCGTATATAATTTATATTCGATTTTATTATGTGCTAAATATCATTTTCAGTGTAAGAACATCGTTCAGGCTATGTACTATATATTACAGAGCAATGTCTCTGTTGCAGTCTTTAGAGTAGATGTAAACTAACTCTTCCTCACGTCCCTCATCGCCTACAGCGTAGCAAGCCTGTGGAACATAAGCGTCCATGAAGCAGTAATCACCTTTCTGAAGCGGTACCCAGTCATCTCCAAGTCTGTACATAGATTTTCCAGACAGGAAATACATACCATGCTGCTGAACATGTGTCTCGATATATCCATGAGAAGCTCCGATGTGGAATTTCAGGATATGCATGTTCATGTCAAATCCGATGTCATGAGCTGATGGGAGGAAATCCTGTACATAGCAATTCTCCATTCCTTCATAAGACATCCACTCAAGATCATTAGCATTTCCAACTACTGTGTGAGCACTGTGTCCTGCAACTGGCTCATAACGGCGTCTGTATACATATAATGTAGCCTTAACTGTTCCAGCTCCATTTGTAATTACAACATCACTGTACATATCTGTAAAGTTTGATAACTTGAACCAAATTCCGGCTCCAGCAACTTTAATATCTGCTGCTTTTCCATTTACTGTTATTGTTCCAAAATCAGCATCTGCGAATGATACATATAATCCTAATGTATCATCAGCTGGCTGAATATTAACGATTTCATTAATTGCTCCATCCTTGATTGCTTTATATGTATCATTGTATGTAGCATCTGATGAGCTAATAAAGTCTTCTGCTGACCAATCTTTTTCTGCTGCTACAGGTACTGTTGGTACTACAGGAGCTGGTGTTGTTGTTTCATCCTGCTTAGCTGATGTTGTTGTTTCGTCCTGTTTAGCTGGTGTTGTTGTTTCACCTGTTCCAGGTTCTACAACTGGTGTAGTTGTTTCAACTTCAGCTACTTCTGTTCCATATACACCCATTTCCCAAAGAGAATATCCATAATTAAGAGCATTCTTAACGCATTCAATTCTTACATATCTTGCTTCAACTGCTTCATCTAATGGCACTTCTATTGTTTCTGCTTTATCTGCTGTCATAGTTTTTACTGTGTCATATGCTTTACCATCTTTTGAAACCTGAATGTTATATTCTGTTGCATATGCATTTTCCCACTTGAAAGCAACACTTGAAACTTTATATGTCTTACCCAAATCTACTCCAAGTGTCACGCCACTCTCATATGATGCTGCTGCATATCTTAAACCTAAATTTCCGTCAAAAGCTTCTTCTGGCTGGTAATCTTTTTCCTGCACAGAATTTGAAAATGCTTTCTTTCCTTTGGCAATGTTTTTATCACCAGTTAATAAAGCTTCAACTCTTTCCTTTTCAATCTGTTCTTCTGACTTTTCTGTTTTCTCTAATTTAAGGTTTGAAATTGAAACATCATATGTTCCAACTTCATCATCACTAAATGAACCAAAAGCAACAATAATATTTACCTTATCATTATTTGCTACAAATGTCTGCTCAATATGTCCTACTGTTGTATCGTATTCCTTTTCAACATATTCTCCACCTGAAAGTGTCTGGACTAAAATTTTTTTAGCTGGTGTAGAACTTACATCTAATGATACCTTATATGCCTGTCCTGCTTCAACTGTTACATCATTAACTTTGGCTTGTCCTTGCCATTTGCTATCTCCACCCCATGAACGGTCTGTCTCGAAGCCTTTGTATTCTGCTCCGCGTACTTCTTCTGTGGAAGTATCTTTAATTGTAGCTTTTCCTAATCCGTCAGTTAATTCTGACCACTCTAAGGCTTCTGCTGCATTTGCTGTCTGTGGCTGAACTGTAATACCTGCGATAACCATTGCAATAGCACTTACAATAGCCACTAGTTTCTTGAAACTTTTACTCATATTAAAGTCTCCTTTCCCCTTTTAGTTTCTTACTTTTGTTTAAAGATTTCTCTTCTTTAAAACAACAATTGCATTTTATCACAATCTCTTATGCGATTCAATAATCTGAAACGTTTAAAAGTGTTTTTATTTGTGCATTTTTGACAAGCTATATATGTGACTTGTTCCTTTTTTATAACATTCCTTTTACATATGCTACATTTTCAATCTCAAAAAATATATATTTTCCACAATTTTCTTTAGTTTTTTTTACTTGTTTATCATTTTTGACACTATTTAACCATTGTTTATTTTAAAAACCGTTTTTATTATTTTTCTATATATAAAAGAAAAAAGAGCCTGTTTTAAAGCTCTTTTCTTCATAAAAATATTTCAATTCTGTTTTTTCACTTTTTCAATACTAGCTTTGGAGTTCTGTCTTCGTTGAATATTCCCCAATGTTTTTCTGCTTCATTAGGTCTGTTTCCACCTTTCCAAGGCTCATCGAAAGCTTCAAACATATAAGAAATAATCTGTTCCCTGTCGCTCCATTTCCAAAATTCTTCGTAATACTTCTTCTGATTTTCCTCGTTAGCCTGGCCTTCTCTCATCTGTTTAAAGTCAGCACAGTCCGTAGCCCAGCCTACTTCTGAGAATACTATAGGCTTGCCAGGATACCATTCCTTAACTTTTTTGTACCATATCTTATTTACTTCAAGGGCTTCTTCTACAGTATTACCATTCCACAATGGATACGAATGAATGCTAATAATGTCAAGTTCATCTGCAAGCTCTTTTAAATGCTCCCATTCGTAAACACCTTCATTGAAAGTTACAAGCTTGCCTGTTCCCTCTTTAAGTCTTCTTGCAAAACTTATAAGACGTTCAATTGGAACATTGTTTTCACCCCACTGTGGTGTGTTTTCATTTCCAACTGAAACTGAATTAATTACATCGCTGTTCTCATTTGCTATTCTGATTAATTCATCAATATTTCTATCATTACGTTCTGCACGCTGCTTTAATTCTTCTTCTGAATAATTAGTCTTGTTCCATGGACATCCCGGATTGTTAACTTCTGATATTAATCCAGGTCCTAACATTAATTGCATATCAAAACCACAATCTCTTATAACCTTGCATGTTTCTTCTGCATATCTTATAGGATCGTACATTCTTAAATATTTGAAACCTAATTCATTTAATAATGTCAAATCCTCTTTAATCTGTTCATAAGTAGGATATGTGGCTGTCTTTGGACTTTGTCCATTTCTATACCCGGAATAACAGATTGCCCTTCCCCATTCAAACATATTTTACCTCTTTCCTTTGTTTGCAAAACTTTATTTTATAATCTAAGGGAGAAAACCTCCCACAGACATTTGTTAATCAAGTATAGCTACTATATTTACAGTATCGTTTAACTTCATTACATCCTCTTTTAATACAGTATCGCAATCGCCATATTTATTACCGTCAATATAGATTTCCTTAACGCTATACTGTCCTACATCAAGTGCCTTGTCATTTTTGTATGTAACTGTAATGTTTTTACCGTTAAACATACATGTTGCTGAAGCTTTACCATTTTCAAACTGTTCTTTTAAAAGCTGTGGTTTTAATTTAAGGGCACCATATTCACCTTTTACACCGTACATTTCATTAAGAACTGTAAGAAGCATCCAGCTTGCCGCACCTGTAAGATAATGATACATTCCACGGCCTCTCTGACTTACATATTCAGGGATTCCCGGATAAATACCACTCTTTGAATAGTTATCGCAATGTTTAAATAAGCTGTTTATAACTTTATATCCTTCTTTTGCATAACCTCTATGATAAAGTGAGTTAGCATACATAGTTGCCATATGTGAGAACACTGCTCCGTTCTCCTTGTGGCCAAAAGCAAAACCAAATAATCTTCCAAGGTCTGTTTTTACTTCCTTAAAATCTGTATTTAATCTGTATCCGCCAATGGCTTCATCATAAAGATACTTGTCCGCTGATTTTGCAATTGCTACAACCTGTTCGTCTGTTGCCACGTCAGCCATTACTGTAAATACCTGACCTGTCAACATCATTCTGATACCTGTAGGGAAATCTCCCTCAACAGCATTCCCACTATTATCATAGTAACCGTTAAACCAACCATCTCCATCTTTGTCAGTTGTCCATTCAGTAGTTCTGATATGTTCTCCAATCCAGTCACCCATACTGTCAAGAATACTGCAAAGTTCATCACATCTTACATTAACTTTTTCACCACTGATTGTATGTTTTACTGTTTCGCAATATGCGTCAAGTACCTGTTTCTTTTCATCTATTCTGTCAAATACTGTTTTGTCTACATTTAATAATATAAGTAATTCTTTTGCAAGAAGTACTGTTTCATTGCCTGTCTTTTCTGCATAAGCCTTAATGTCTTTTGCAAGATTCTTAAGGTTTCCGCCATATAAAGCTGTAAATGCAACACTTTCGCCACGCTTAGCTGCCATGTCAAGTCCGTCATTCCAGTCAGCACCACGAAGTCTTATATGATTATGTTCACCAACATCATAGAATGCTGTCAAATGCTGAATTAACATATGTTCAAGAACTGTTCCTGCATATACTTCATTATTTTCTGCAAGCTGTTTGTTGCCCTGTTCGTCGTTCCAAATCATATCTTTTTCTTCGCCACGGCAAACCTGTGGATCTTTAAAATACGAGTTTTCTTCAACTAAAAATTCAACATCACCTGTCTGCTGCATATACAATTCTGTTGTAAGATATGGCCAAGCACCGTGGTCCATCCAAACTCTTGTAATATTATTTCTGTCCGCAATAAATTCTCCCTGCTTAGAACCGATAATTGTGGCATTTGTTCCATCAAATCTTACTCCGCCAAAGTTATCAATAAGCATCTGTCTAACCTGTTCAGGCTCCATAATAAGAAGTGCAAGACAGTCTTGCCAAAGGTCTCTCCATCCACGACCGCCTTTTCCGTAATCATGATGTGGAAGGAATGAACATCCGTAAATTCTTCTAAGCATTGGCTGGAAGTTAACCCAATGCATCCAGTTATCAAAATTCTTGTCTGCTGAATTATAACTTACGTTAATCTTATCCTGCCAGTAATTCTTTGTTTCTTCTAAATATTTATCAAAAACATCTACGTCAATATATTTATTTCCAATACTTTCAAGCTCTTCCTTAGAAGTACCATATTCTAAAGCTATAACATAACTTCTTGATTCTCCCGGCTTTAATTCACAATCATTAAAACGGATAGCTGCAACTGTTTCGTAACCGTCTACTTCCTGTCCCTCTGTATATGGAAGTGGCTTATTCTTTGCAACATAATATGGGTTTTCAAAATTTCCACCCTCACCAATAAACTCCTCTGTTACAGGACAGAAGCTAAATGGTGACTCCATTTTTCCGTTAATCATTTCCTTTGCAAGGGCACCATAGAAAACAGTATTCTTGTTATGTCCTCTTTCATCAAATGTAAGAGTCGGATAAATCATAATACCGTCTTTAATAGTAAACGTTCTGTGAAGTAATGATGTTACATGCCTGTGGTCTCTAATATTTGATGCAGAACGTGCATACATTGGAATTGCAACTGTTGATGTAATCTTCTGTGTTGTATCTGCAGTATTTGTGATTGTTACTTTTGTTAGCTCAACCTTGTCCTGTGTATATGGCACAAAAGTAGTTAATTCTGCTTTTAATCCCATTTCATCGGTCTGTCTTTCAACCTTATGCCACATAATACCTGCTGTAAGCTTTACCTGCTCCTTGTCATCATCAAAAAGCTTAGCCTGCTGCTTAGCAGAACGTCCTGTGGCTGACCAGGCACCTTTTCCATCAACATAAACCCAAAAATTTCTTGTTGACTTGTTATTATGTAAGTTTTCACTGCTAACCGGTTCCAATAAAAATGTATTCTGGTCCAGCTTAATGTCTCCACCTAAGTCAGGTGTAATAGCACTCATCATTCCTGCTTCATTAGCCAATGGAAAATACATATAACTTGTAAGATCCGGATTGTCTAATGTAAATGTTCCCATCTTATCTAAATACTTTAATTCACTCATTTAATTCTCCTAACTTTCCTTTTACTAAATTTAAGTTAAGCCTCTGCTTTAATACAATAATAGCAGATAATATATTCAGTTACAATAAGAAATTGAAACGTTTCAGGTATTTTGTTTCCAGAAGAAAAGCCCTGACTACATAGTAGCCGGGGCTTTTCTTGAAACTGTTTTTAAAAGTTTCCTTTAAAGTTGCAATTTTTATTTAAAATAAACTGTAATATTATTTATTTTACCATCTCTAACTGCTTCAGCCATTTCTCCAACAATCTTGTTTTCTGTTGAAACTGTTTCTCCATTAATTTCAACTCTGTCTACAACTGCTGCGTCGTCGCCAAATGTATTCTTACCTGTTTCATTTACATAAGTAATGTCACAAGATGAAAGTAATCTGAATGTTACCTTTCCTTCATCAAATAACCAGTTTGAAAGCTTTGGTGTAAAGTTAAGAACAAGCTTGCCATCTTCATATGTAAATACTTTTCCCCCCATAAACATTTCAATCCAGATTGAAAGCATTTCTGTTGTTGAACCTGAAAGTCTTGCTACAAATCCTCTACCATGAATGTCCGGATTTGGATTTACGCTTGAAGCTATAAATGACGAATTTTCAAGTGTACTTCTTCCATACATATTTGGATCAAGGAATGGAATAAGTGCTCTTGTAATTGTATCATAGAATTCAGGGCAAATTCCTGCTCTAATCATTGAGAGAATGTACTTATATTCCATATGAAGGAATACGTTTTCTCTTTCCTGCCATCCAGGTGTAAATGCTCTACAACGTCCTGCTTCCATTGAACATCCTTCAATAGATGCTGATGTTTTGTACATTGCTAATTTTTCATCATAAAGACCTGTCTTCTTAACATTGTTGTACATTTCTCTAGCTGTTTCTTCATTTACATTTCCCATCATTCTTGCAGGTCCTTCAAGGAAATATGGAAGAGCAACTGTCTTAAATTCTTTTACAACTGCTTTCTGTAATCCATAATGGCTCATTACAGGATTTCCATTTTCATCAACTACAGGTTCGAAATCAACTGCTTCATGTGTAAAGTATGTTGGAACAAGACCATTTCCCATTTCAACTGCCTTTTCGATACCCTTATCAATCTTAGCTGCAAAAGCGCTGAATACTTCATTGATATAGTCTTTTGAAACTTCTGTTTCTTCACCGCTTAAGTATAACTTAACGCTTTCTCTGTAGTTTTCTCTGATAGTAGCAACTTCATCCCAGTATTCAAAGTCTGAAACCTGTCCGTTGTTGTACTTGTCTAAAACTGCCTTAACATCATCTAAGTATTTTGCAATTTCAGCAGGCATAACAACTGTTTCGCTACCATTAAAGTTATCAGTAATAAACTTGATTAATCTCTTTAATTCAAATGTTTCAGGTGTACCTGAACCAAATAATCCAGGAAGTCCGTTCATGGCATCATTCCATCCCGGCTTTCCACCTTCCATTTCAACACCCATGCCATCCACATCTAACTGTGCGAATTTGCTAAGTGCCAATGTAATCATTTTAACTGCAAGAGTTGTGTTATAAATCTTTTCATCAGGAGTCTTTAACCAGTTAGTCGCCCACTTGTTAAATCCTGGTCTTGCAAGTTTAGCCTCATCTTCAACTTCCATACCATACTGACGAACAGCACCCTTCTTGTTGATTACATATTTTTCTGATCTAGGAACAACATAAGCTACGCTATCATAGAACTTGTATGTATTATCCTTAAATACTAATTCATCTAATTTGTCTGGGAAAATAGATAAGTAGTTATCTACTAAATCCATGTTGTAATCCCAGTGGTCACTCCAGTAGCCTTCAGCAAAACCTGCTTCAATGTTCTGGTCGCAATCATTAAGAATGTTTGCGATAAAGTCACCATCATCTACTTTTAATTCTAACTGAAGTTTTGCAATAGTATTAGAAATCTGTCCCGGTGTAAATTTACCTGCAACAATGTTCTGAATTGCTGTAGCATCACCTGAAATGCTATCAGCTACATATGCCTTAACTTCATCTTCTTTTCCTTCTTTTATATTGAAAAGACTTGGACGAACCTCTAATGGGTTGTATCCGTCAGCCTGAATTAAGCTAAAGAATGTTTTAACATTAAATTCTCCAACGTCCTTATTAAAGAATACGTCATTTCTTCTATTCTGTGAAACATCACGGAAGTTACCATTACCCTGTGAATAATATTCAGCGGCAATTGAGAAGAAGTTGTAATCTCTTTCAGGATCACCGTGTTTACGGCTAAATAAATGTATAATAGACTTGTTTCCATCTTTGTTAAGTACATATGGATAACCACCTCTTAAGAAGTTATCTAAGTAACACTGTTCAATGTATTGGTCAAACTTTCCTGCTGCTGTATGTGTCTTAACATCAGATGTAAAACTGTCTACCAATTCTTCTGCTTCTACAAATTTATTTGCAAGGTAATCCTTTCCACAGAATGTATCAAGTTTTGCATTAATCTGTTCTGTTGAACCTGCAAAGCCCATCATTGTGTCAAAAGCTAATTCCTTGCCTGGTTCAACAACTTCCTTAAATGGAGTAAATCCACATGGAACCTTGTTAGCAAAGCACTGTTCTTTAGAAAGAACACCTTCAATTGAACCATCAATAAAGTTAACAGGTGTCATTAATGATAAATCATATCCAAATACTGTATCTACATCATAGATTACATCCTGTAACTTTCCGTCTCTTACTGTTAAATAGTAATATCCACCCTCAACATCAGATACTTCTGCTGAATCCTTTGTTGATGCTCTAAGTGTATAATATGGAACCTTGTTTTCAAGATTTCTAATATCTGCCCAACTCTTAAATAAGTTTGACATTTCTTTAAACTCACCGTTCGCGATACCATATGTAATAATTTTTGGAAGGCCGTCAATTACCTGAACTTCTTTAGCACTGTCTCCAATGTTCTTTACAGATACCTGTCTTACAAGTGCTCCTATGCTTTCATTTGGTAAAACATAGTAATTAACTGTAACTTCTATTCCATACTTTTCGTTTGTTTCAATTATCTTAAAACTGTTCTTATTCATTCTCATCTGGCGTTTTGCTTCTTTTTCATAAGTGAAAAATGGCTCATAATATTCTCCGTCAATTTTTAAGAATGTTCTAAAACCTTTTACCTGAGTATTTTCAAATGCTGTGTTAGCTGAATTAAATTCCATAATGGCATTACCCTTATTGTCAATACCAAAACTGTTCATTCCCTGACCTCTGTTAGTGTAGAATGTCCAAAGTGGAATTCCCTTAACTCCTGCAAGACCTGGTAAAAAACTGGAAAAAGCCGGCTTTCTGTCATAATCATCTATAACAAAAGTCTGTCCTTCAAGTCTATAACTTTCCATTATATTCCTCCTTTAGTTGTACAACTGCGTTACCAACTGAATAATTTTAACCTTTTTTATTATTAATATTTATTATTATTTGCGTTCCTTATGCTTTCCACATGAGCTTCTGTAAACCATTGTTGGTGACAACTTAGTTACTGTACCACTTTTGTCTCCCTCACTGTTTAACAATCTGAATAACTCATTTGCACTGGCACTACCCATTTCGACAATTGGACTGTGAACTGTTGTAAGTGGGACTCCATAATACGCACTTAAAGTACTATCATCATATCCGATAACACTTACATCTTCAGGAACCTTAATTCCAACGTCCTGTAATGCCTGAATACATCCCCATGCCATTTCATCATTGGCACAAAACATAGCATCAGGAAGTTTGATTCCACTTGATAACATTGAACGCATTTCACTATATGCTAATGCTTCTTCGTAATATCCTCTTAAAATTATGTCTTCATCAATTGGAAGATTATTTTTTTCCATCATTTCCTTATATCCCTGGAAACGGTGCTTATCATCTCCTGTTTCATTTCCGTGAATATATCCGATTCGCTTATGACCAAGTTTGATTAAATGGTCAACTGCCATTGTTGCCCCAAGCTTATCATCAACTAATACACCTGAAATGTTTTTGTCTTTACTATCTCTGTCAATAAATACCATTGGAATATTGACTGTTGCGATTCTTTTTACATAATCACCTGTCAAATCTTCATGATAAATAATGGCTCCTGCTACACCTGATGCAATAATCATTCTATAAATTTCATCCGGTGAATTATCATTGCTTACGTAAATATTAAGCATATAATTATTTAATTTACACTGTAAATGAATCGCCTGTGTTAATACGTTATAGAAATCACCCTGTAAACTTGTTACAAAAAGTCCTATAGTATTTTTTCTATTAGATTTTAATAATTTGGCATTCATGTTAGGTATATAATGCAGTTTTTCAACAGCTTCTAAAACTTTCTGCTTTGTTTCTTCACTAACAATGTCACCATTGTTAAATACATTTGATACTGTTGAAATTGCTACACCTGCTTCTCGTGCAACATCTTTAATTGTAACCATACAATATTCCTCCCTAGTTGCTTAACCCTTTTTCAATCTTGTTTAAATTCTATTCTCAAATCAATTTCTGATTTGAAATTTTTTTCAATTTTCCTTCAAATTTCTGCTAAACGTTTCAAGCATTTAGTATTTTTAGGCAGGTCACCCAACAGGATGACCTGCCTGATTTTTTCTATCCTTCTTATTAGATTTCTACTGGTAAACTCTTACATAATCAACATAGTAGTAATCTTCCCATGTTGTAACACCGTTTACAGTTCCCTTGTTTGTCCATCCATCTGTTGAAACCTCACCTGCAGCATTTCCACCTACTGCACAGTTTAAAATAAAGAAGAATGGATGATCAAATGCCCAACACTGATCATAAATGCTTGCGTCGTACATTGATGGATCATATAATCCCTTGTTTACTCCGTCAACTGTAAACTGAATATATTTGTCTGTCCAGATAATTCCATAAGTATGATATGTCTCAGCACTCTTAGCCTGTGTTAAACCTGTTGCATAGTTTTTATTACCATGTGACCATGACTGGTTGTTGAATCTTTCGCAATGGATAGTCTGTGGAACTCCACCTGACATAGCTTCCATAATGTCGATTTCGCCATCATATGGCCAACCTCTCTGGTCACCTGTACCATCGCCTAACATCCAACCTGCTGACCATGTTCCTTTTCCACCAGCTGCCTTAGCTCTGATTTCCATCTTACCATACTTAAATGTTTTCTTATTCTTTGTAATAATTCTTGTTGAAGTTACCTTTGATGGAGCGTTGTTACCATTCTTCCATTCCATTCTTGGAATGATAACAAGATTACCGTTTTCTACTTTAGCGTTATCTCCTGCTGTGTAAGTCTGCCATTCCTGATTACCCCAACCGCCATCGCCTGTACCTGTCTCATAAGTCCAGTTATTCATGTCAAGTGATGAACCATTAAATTCATCAGACCATACTAATTTCCAAACCTTAACTGATACAGCCTTTGAATATTTCTTTGAAGTAATTGTTTTCTTTCCTGATTTTCCAAAAGCCTTAACTTTGAAATATGTTGTTCCTGATGCAAGATTCTTAATTGTTGCTGAAGTCTTCTTTGCACCCTTTACTGTTGCTACTTTCTTAAATCCGCTGTTAGCGTTTGTTGATTTGTATACATAGTATCCTTTTACGCCTTTTACCTTTTTCCAAGTAACCTTTGCTGTTGTTCCTGATAAAGTAGCTGCTTTAATTGTTACATTTTTAGGTACTACTGTAACTTTAGAATTCTTTGAACTGCTTCCTACTGTGATTTTAATTTTACATGTACCAATGCCTTTAGCCTTTACAACACCCTTACTACTAACTGTAGCAACCTTTTTGTTGCTTGTTTTAAACTTAGCACCTTTCTGCTTTAAGTAAATCTTTTCAGATTTACCAATAGTTAAAGTAATCTTCTTTCCTGAGTAAATTGTAACAGCCGCATTTGCATCTGTACTTGGTGTAATAGTTACAAGAGTAACAACCATAGCCACAACAAGAAAAGCTGAAACTAATTTCTTAAATCCTTTCATTGTTTCCTCCTTTTTAAAAATAAAATACCTGATTCTCTATATAGGGGAACCTGCAATGCAGGTTCCACAATTTTTTTATTCTCCGGTAATACCTGTATTTTCAATACCCTGAATGAACTGTTTCTGTACTACCATGTACAATGCCAACAATGGAGCAATTGAAATAAGTGTTGCTGCCATTCGGTTTGCTTCGTTTATTACGTTACCTGTAGCCCCTGTTGAACCATTATCGAATAATGCAAGTTTTGCAGGTACAAGAGTTAATGCATCACCAAGCATTGTGTTTGTTGTATATGTTTCATTCCAGTTAAATACGAATGAAAACAGGAATACAACAAGTATTGTTGAAATTGATAATCTAACTGCAATATGATAGAAAACTCTAAATGAACCGGCACCGTCAATCATGGCTGCTTCATCTAATGACTTAGGTATCATATTAAAGAAGTTAAACGCAATCAAAATTAACATTGTTGAATATGTTCCCTGTCCTAATAATGACATTAGAAACTGTGGAATAATTGTTCCAATAACCTTAAATCCTACAATAGATTCAATTTCCGTAAATACCATAATTCTTGGGATTGTAAGAAGTGGTATTGGTAAAATAAATGCTAAGATTAACATTATGTACCAGAAATTACGTCCCTTAAATGAGTATCTTGATAATGCAAAACCTGTTGTAAGTGATACTGCTGTCTGAGCTAATGCCAACAATGCTGAAAACCAGATTGAGTTAAACAATGAGCCAGGCATTTCAAGAGTTTTTATTGCGTTTTTAAAGTTACTAAGTGTAGCATGCTTTGCAATCCATGTTACAGAAGGATCAATTAAGTCTTTAGAAGTCATAATTGCCTTTGAAATCATCTCAAATATTGGCTGTAAGAATACGAATCCAATACAGATAAGCAAAAAGTAAATTGCCACTTTTGCAATAATATTTACTGCCTTTAATCTCTTTAATTTGGCAAAGTTGATTTTCTTTACTGCTGACAAATCAATTTTCTTTGCACTGCTATCTTTATTTGCCATATAACTTTGCCTCCTTCTTCTGATGTCTTGCCTGTGAAGCTAATCTCTTCTTCTGCTGCTTTTCCAGCTTCTTTAATTTCTTTTCCTGCTTCTGTCTTGCCTTAATGTCCTTAGGTTTTCTATCCCTGAATATGAGGAATACAATTCCTATCATTACAAGAGCTAACAGGCTGTAAATCCATGCGTATGTAGCTGCGAAACCAAGTCCTGAACTTGTTTCACCTGTCTTTTCTTCGATTAACTTGTATACAGGGTTAATTGAATCATACATACCTAACTGAATTACTGTAAATACTGTGATAATTAATCCAACCTGCTTAATCATTGGAATTGTTATCTTCCACATAATCTGCCATGCATTGGCTGAATCAATCTTTGCTGCTTCATAAATACTTGGGTTAATCTTTTGTAAACCATTGATAAATAATACAATTGGGATACCTGTAAACCAAAGTATAATTGAAAGCTGATCAAATATTCCTGCAAGTCCATTTGCTAATGCAGGTGAGTAACTGTCAATAATCTGCATTATGAAAATATTTGAATAAGCGTTAGTCTGCTGTGTTACTGCCGCAATTTTTTCTGCTGCCTGATCTCCTGCATTCTGTACAGTTAATAACTGTGACATTACAGGACCTGACATGATAATAACCGGCAGGAAGTAGATAGTTCTTAAAATTCCTTTACCTACATTAATCTTGCAAAGTAAGTAAGCAATAATGAATGATAAAACTACTACTATAAATGTGTAAGGTATAATCATCTTAATGTATGAAAGTAATGCAGGTAAGAATTCCTGGTTACCAACAAATGCATTAATGTAATTGCTTAAACCTATAAACTCAATCTTGTAACCCCAGTTAGTTGAAGCTACAGATGTAAAGCTTAAATAAATTGTAAATACGAACGGGAACAATGTAAAAGCACAAAAACCTAAAATCCAAGGTGCCATAAACATGTAACCTGATCTATTCTGTCTCTGCTGATAAGTTCTCATTTTTTTCTTTTTAGGTGCTTTTGTTTCCTTTTTCTTTGTAGTATTGGAAGTTTTTGCTGTTTCTACTTTTTCTTCTTTAACTTCTTCTGAAGTTACTTTTGTATTTTCAGCCATTACTTAACACCTCCTTCTACTACTGCTGCGCTGTTTGCTGCAACGCTTGTACCATTAACCTGAATTTCATCAGATGTATAGTTTATAATAATTGTCTTCACATCTCCATCCTTTGAATACTGGTTTGCAATTATACCACCATCTGCTTCATTACCATTAGCATCTTTTGATGCTGAAGTTAATTCTTTTCCATCCCAGCTATAAACTGTTCTGCTATCCCAGTTATAATTAATAACCTGTGACAATGGTGTATTAACTGTATTGTAAATAGTATTTACTAATTCCTCATACTGTCCAAACTCTGTTGAATAGTAATCTGATGAAGTTGTTGAACCTAATAAGTATGATGGTTTCTGTGTTAAGACAAATGATGGTGAAATGTTGTAATCAATCATTCTTAACATATCTGTCTGTGCATAGAATGAGAAGTTAGCATATGGTGCATAAACTTCCATTGTTCCATTAAGTACCATCTGTAAGAAAGGAACTGTATCTGTTTCATATACATACTGTGATGTTCCTACAGGTGACTGTAAGTAACGGTCTGTATATTTCCATAAGTACTTGTTAGGATTTACAAGGTTTGTCTTTGTTCCGTTCTTCTGAATCTTTGAAATAGCATCCTGATAAAGTTTTACAGTATTCTGAACTGTTGTCTTATTGTCATCACTCTTATAATGGCTTAAAAGAATGTTTGATGCTCCGTCAATTGTAAATGAACCGCTTAAGTCTCCTAAATCTTCATACAAATCTGTAATCCACTGTGCTGTCTTAGCAGGTGTTGCATATCCGTATTCTGTAACAGGAACGTTCTTTGGAAGAACTTGTGACTTATCTACTGAGAGATACTGTGAGTTAATATGCTTTGCTGCAGTTCCATAATAATTAACCATTGTTTCGTTTATTGATGAGAACTCTCTTGAAAATGAAATATCAATTCCCTTTTTAGCGAATTCTGACATTAAACTCTTAAATTCGTTCTTCTTTCCAACTGAACTTGAGAACTTAGTGCTGTTAGGTTTTGATAATGTTTCTCCACCTCTCTGCCATCCTATAAGTCCTGTGTTAATATTTTCAATACCATCTTTATTAAGCTGATTTAAAATATTCTTAACATCTGATGCTGAAGTAACTTCAACTTCCTGTGTTGAGAATACACCTTTCTTTGAATCTGACATAAGGAAGTCAATTCTAATAGGAATGTTCTTTTCATCAACTGACTTTTCAGTTAAAATTCCTTCATCAATTAAATGCTGTCTGTATGCCTTAGCCATACCTGTGTAATCAGCTTTGTAACCATCACTGCCGTCACCCTCTAAAAACTGATATGTTAAGTCAATATCAAACTTATTAGGTTTATCCTGTACTTTACGATATGAATCACCTGCCTGGTTTATAACCTGGAAGTATTCAGCGTTGTACTGGAATGATGCATATGCATATGTGTAAGCAATTTCTCCATCAGTTGTTGATGCAGGAGCTGCATTAATTGACATATACTCATCACCCTGATCTGCATAAGCTACAAATGCTGCCTGTGTACCATCACCATGTGAAATACCGAATACCGGCATTGTTGGGTTCTTAAGTGGTACAACATCATCTAATGATGAATAGTAGTTAGATTCTGTTGATGGATCTGTTCCATAAACCTTACTATTATATTCACTAAACTTTGTCTTGTTTTCATTAAATCTGATTAAGCTTCCGCTTCCGTCCGGAACTAAAACATAACCAGGTGTAAGTTCTTTCACTTCTGTCTTAACGAAATCATCTGCATCTTTATCATAGTATTTAAGAATACCACCGCTTGTTCCTAAGAAAGGAGCAATTTCGATACATTTAATCTTGCTAATACAACCTGTAATTTCTTCATAAGGAACTTTAAAGTTAACCTTTCCATTTTCGCCTAAAGTCATATGAACTTTAACGCCTAATTCTTCATCATCAATGTTAAACTTACAATCCAAAACCCATTCGTTTTCACTGCTTCCCTTAGTAAGCTGTGATTCGCCCTGGCTCTTCTTTTCCGGTGCTGATGATGCTCTCTGTGTTGTCATTGAATCTCCTGAGCCTTCAAAATATTCAACTGTTACAAGAGAATTGGCAAAAGCTGTATACTGGCTACTGTTAAATGATGAATCAACACAGTTTGCCATTTCTTTTACTTCTGCTACTGTCATATTCTTTTCTTTAGCATAGTCTTTAAGTTCTGTATTATCACCGCTTTCCTTAGCATCTGTAATAATATCTCTTGCTTCCCATGCTTCATTTAAGAAAGGAACGTCTACGCCTGTTTTCCAAACATATCCTGTTTTTGTATTTTCGATTGCTAAGATATCTCTGTCTTCATAGAAAAGATATTTGTAATCTCCTATTGTGCATAATTCTTCGTAAGCATTTGAATACTTTAATGAAGATTTTGCAACATCAGGTACAGGTCTTGTATCTCTGTTAGTGTTAATGAATGCAGCGCCAACTGCTACACAAAGTGAAAGGACACATAAGAGACATACAATGATTGCTGTTGCTTTAAATTTATTCTTTTTAGCTGCCTGTAACATTTCTTATTATCTCCTTTCCTACTGTGATTAAGAAGTCGTATAACTGTTCCCACATAATAATTACTACAAGAACAACTATAGCCGCAATTAACATAAATACTGCTGTAATAATAAGGCTGACTACTGTCTGTTTAAAGTCATAGTCATGAACTGTTGAAAGTCCTTCAAATATTACTGCGATACTCCAAATACCACCGATCATCATAATAACTGTCAAGATAAATGATTCGTTATATGTTAATTGGTATGACATAATTGTTGTAACAATCATGCAAATCATTAATGGCATAATACCATATGCAGGAATCATATATACCTGCTTTAATGTTCCGTCACCATCTGTAATTGATGTAACAAGGAAGTTACATACGATGAAGAGAATTAAGATAGCAAAGAAACCAACTACTACGGCTCCCATATCCATATCTTCAACGCTTGTATACTGATAAATAAATCCTTTTCCTGTCTGATAAATCATATATACTGCAAAGAATGCTACATAAATAATTGTTGCTGCAATCATTGATCCGTTCTTTCCAACTCTTATATCATAATATCTGTCAATTGGATGTTTAGCACACTTAAATGCATAACCGATTTCTCCAATTACAGGAAGTTCTTTTAGTTTAGTTCCTAACTGTTTTCTCTTAGTTCTTAAAACTTTCTTCTTATCAATAAGTTTAATAACTATACTCAAAACAATTAAGATAATTACAACTGTTAATACTGCTCCCAGGTCCTTCTGGATGCCTTTATTTCTAACTTCCCAGAAAGCATCTGAATAACCACTTCTGTTTCCGGCAATTTCAAAATGTTCCATTGCCTTATCATATTCTTCATCGTTATAATAAGCTTTTGCAACACCGTTATGTGCCAAAACTGACATCTGGTTTAATCTTAATACGTAATTCCAATCTTTAAGAGCATCTGTGTAATCACCGTTTTCATATTCCTGCAATGCTTTATAAATTGTTGTTGCGTATTCTGTTGGCGTAAACGACTGAATAAATCCCTTCTTGCCATCTGCTGTCCAAATGTTTCCATTGTTATCAACAGCAATTGTTGTAAGTGATGAGAACAAACCTGACACGTCATTGTTACCTGCCTTTTCACCAAGGCAGAAAATCAACTCTCCGTCTCTTGTATATACATATATATATCCCTTTGAGTCAGATGCATAAATAATTCCATTTGAATCTGCTATTACATCTGTAAATGCATCCGATGAAGCAATAACATTTTTAAATAAGTTTGTTCCATTTGTACTATGTTTCTTTAAAAGGTCCGTTCCCTTACCCATACATGTTGAATAAGCTGTTCCTTCTGCATCAACAAAAACGTTTGAGAATGTTGATGGTAAAGTATTTAACAAAGTTGAGTTTTTCTCCTGTTCCTTTGTATAAATAATTTTAAGGAAAACCTGCTGTGGTGTAAGTTTAGATTTATTTGATGCGAAATATCCTAAAAATTCACCTGAGTTAGCAAGCTGAATAATACCTGCGTAAACACCTTCTGAAACTATGTAAAGATTGTTACCACTATCAACTGCTACCTTACTTGGTTCGTAGTTTGTATCTGCGAAGATTGGTGCTGTTGGTCTGTCATAACGTCTTACAAATTCATATTTTGTTTCGTTAACTTTCTTGAATCTGAATACTGTCTTGGCTCCTGTATCAGCTATATAAACTTCACCACTTTTTGTAAGAAAAATTCCCTTAGGTGAGTTAAAACCTTCAAAATCTTTTGAGCCAACAGTATCTTTATCAATCTGAGTTACTACTTTTTCATCATCCAAATTATAAACGAGAACTCTTGCATTACCTGTGTCAACGATATATGCATTATTTTCATCATCTATAATCATATCTTCCGGATCGGATAATCCGAGGTTTGTTATAGTTCTGTCTGGTAAGTAAGCATCCTGTGTTCTAACTAACTCCCCTTCGTCATCAAGTGTATATGAATAACTTGTTGCCTGAGAAGCTGCTACAGGAAGAACAGACATCACTACAAATATCAGTGCCAGGAACAGCACTAATGATTTTTTCAATAATTTTTTCATGTGCCCTTCTCCTTACTTGATACCTGAACTTGCCATTGTGTTCATAACCTTTGACTGCATGCAGATGAAAATAATCAGGTTAGGTATAAACATAATCAAGTTGGCTGCCGCAACCATACCTGATGCTGCCACTGCATTGTTTGTTCCAATAGAGTTTACATAATATGTCAATGTTCTTAATGCTTCGTTAGTAATATAGTTGTTTGATGTTTCTACGTTGCTCCATACCTGCTGGAATGTTAAAACGACAGATGTTGCAAGAGCCGGTTTTGTTAATGGGATGATAATCTTTCTTAAGATTGTTGCATCTCCTGCTCCGTCAACTACCGCTGCTTCAATAAGTGCATCAGGTATTCCGTCTACGAACTGCTTAACCAGGAATAAACCTACAGGCATGGCAATAAGTGGAAGGATATGTGCAAACCATGTATTGTATGCACCAATTTTTACTATAATTAAGTATCTTGGGATTGAAACCGCTGTGGCTACGAACATAAGAGCCATCTGGTTGATTTCCCATAAAGCACCTTTAATCTTGAATTTCTTCTTTGAGAAAACATAAGCTGCCATAATTGTAATCAATAAGTTAAGAACTACTGTAAGCACAGTAACTATCATTGAGTTCAAGAAGTATCTTGACATTGGAATACCTGTAGAACCTGCTAAGTTCATAAGATTCTTAAAGTTGTCCAATGTTGGGTTATGTGCAAAAATAGTTGGTGGAAATTTAAACAACTCACCAAGTGGTTTAAAAGCGTTTCCAATAAGGAATACTACCGGAAGGATCATAAATATAGAAAGCGGAAATGCTATAATATGAAACTTAATCTGGCCGCTTGAAAATCTTGTTGGGTTAATTCTGTTACCTTGAAAATTTGCCATTTATGTATCCTCCTTTCTAATATTCATCTTTTTCTGTAAATAACTTGTTTGCTACTTTACTACAAATCCAAACTAAGCAAAGCAATGCAACTGATACCGCTGATGCATATCCCATTTCGTATCTAACGTAGGCATAATCATCAATGTGGTTAGCAATTAACTGACCTGCATAATCCGGTGTAGGGTTTGCTCCTGCCAATGTTACGCCAATCCAACCCATGTTAAATGCGTTTACAATAGACATAACCGCACCGAACAACATCTGTGGCTTCATTGAAGGAACTGTAATATAAATAATTTCCTGGGCTCTATTTTTAATACCATCCACATAAGCTGCTTCGTATAATTCCTGGTCGATGTTCATAATACCTGAAAGCATTGATAAGAAACCAATACCCATTGATGACCACAACGATATAAAAATCATAATCTGCATAAAGTAATCAGATGATATCAACCACTGAATAGGCTGATTTATTAATCCCAGTTTCTGTAAATATGCGTTTGCCAAACCTGTCTGGTCACCTGAGAAGATTGTCTTCCAAATAACCTGAATCATTAACTGACCTACCATTGAAGGTGTGTACATTGCTAACGCATATAGTGTTCTTGCTCTAGGTGTTACCTGAGCAAGAATCCATGCCATAAGGAATGATAATGCGTATCCACCAACACCGACTACGATAGCGTAAAGCACAGTGTTAGGTAATACATATTTCATAAATACCTCATCGCCTGTAATCAAAGTGATGTAGTTGTTAAGTCCTGCAAAAGTTGGAGTATTAATTACATCAAAATATGTAAATGATAATCCGATTGCAATAATAATAGGTAATAAGATAAATGTAAAAAACAATAATCCGTAAGGAAGGAACAGAACAAAAGCATGAAAACCTTCAGTTTCTGTAAACTTTTTATTGCTCTTTATCTTTGCCGGCTTAGCCGGTTTTGTTGCAATGTCTTTAGTTGCTTCCACTCTGTGTTACCTCCTCTCCTTTATCTGCTTTTGCATTATCCTGATTCTGTTTAATCCAATCATATCCACGAAGTTTGAAATCTTTTATAAGTTTTCCATTTTCATCGTAAAATCCTAATTCTTTCATCTTTCTTACAATTTCTTTGTTAACATCGTTCTTTGCCTCATCAACTGCTACCTGTGCTGATGTACCGTCGAATACCATCGATGTCCAAATATTAGAAATTGTTCTTTCAAGTAAGTACTGACCAGGAGTTCTTGTTACATCAGTTACCTGATTAATCTGCTTTAATACAACCTGCTTGTCAGCTTCAGCCATTGGATTGTTGTGAAGAGCTGCCATATTGGCTGATAACCAGAAATATGTCTTACCATATGTTGAACGTAATGTGTATGTGTATTCTGTCTGAACATCTTTGCTTGTCCACCATTTAAGAAATTCCCATGAAGCTTCCTTCTTTTCAGAATTCTTAAAGATAACTCCACCTGTTCCGTTGGCAACAAACTTTCTGTTAATTGTTCCATCTTCCTGTTCTGTTCCAAGATATTCGGCAAGTTTCCACTTACCGTCCAATTCCTGAGCACCATTCTTAATTAATGTATAATCTTCCATACCTACAATACCAATTGGTAATGTTGAGTATCTAAATGAGTTAAAGAAGTTCTGTACTGATGTATCAAGAGAGTATTTTGTAAACAAATCTCCTAAAAGCTGAAGTCCATTAACTGCGTTCTTTGAATCAATACCTGTTGTTACAAGACCATTTTCATCCTGTGTATAAAGTTCTCCATTATTCTGAAGCATCATTGGTGATGTCTGGTAGAACCATTTGTATCCTGAAACACCTGCTGAAATATTATGATAGAAGTTCTTACCATATCTCTGGAGAGTTGGAAGAATGTCTATCAATTCATTCCATGTTGAAGGGCATTTAAGTCCTAACTGATCAAAGATATCTGTTCTGTAAACAACTGCATTAAAGTCTGTTGTTTCAGGAATTGCGTACATTCCTTCATTATATACATATGAAACAAATGATCCTGTCGGGAATCTTCTTGCTACTGTCCAGAAATCATCAAACTGTGATAAATCATATAAAGCACCACGGCTTGACAAATCAAATGGTACATATGAAGCAAGTCCTAAAGCAATGTCCGGTGTTTCATCTGCCGCAATTGCCAATGTCAACTTGTTTACATCAGGCATTGTTGCTACCTGAACTTTAATATCTTTTCCTGTTTTTTCTTTATAATAAGGAACAAATTCTGTATCAGCCATCTTCTGTAATAAATCTACGTGAGTAATAGCTCTGTTAACCCAGATAGTGATTGTGTCCTTATCTTTGTCAGATACACCTGTTGAGTATTTTGAAGATGTAAATGTATTGGTTAAAGTTCTAATTGACGTCCATAATGAGCTTGCCCATGATGCATTAGGACTTTCTAATTCACTCTTGTCTCCGTACACATAAATTCTATCAAGTGTAAAATCATTTGATGTTACTTCTGTTGTGAAGTTGCTTAATGAAACGAGGATTGAGTTTTCTGCACCTGTTAAGTCTGCTGTATGAAGAGCAATGTCATCCGGATACTTCTTCATATTCTTGATAAACTGTTCTGCTTCATCTAAGTAAGCTAAAACTGCACCACTGTTTCCACCTTCTGAATAATCCTGAAGTAAATATCTGATATGCTGAATTACTGTTTCATAAGCATTTAAATATTTTGGAATTTCAGGAATGTATTTTGTCATCTTCCAGTTTCTTTCAGTATCTACATCGCTACCTGTAATCTTTGTGATTTCCAACTGGAAGTTTGTGATATGTTCCTGTAAAAGTAATGCATATCTGTATGCTTCCATAATTGGTTCATTTTCCTGCTTGATTGTGATTGTGTGAGTTCCTTCTTCAAAATAGAAATTGTAGTTGTTTCCATTTGAATCCTTAAGTGTTTCATTAGCATATCCTGATGAAACCGGATTAAACTTATAATTATACATTTCCTTAAATGGAACCTGGCCGTCAATCTTAATTGTTTCAAAAGTATCGAATTCTTTCTTTCCATTATTATAGTGGAAAGCTAAGTTGTAATTTCCTGACTTCTTTACTTTGAATGTATATGTAACTTCATTACCTGCTGCACTCCAGTGCAAAGTATTTAGTTTTTCTGTATCTATGTTGAATCTTGTAAGTGCTGTTGTGACCTTTGTGCCATATATTGCATCTGTAGAATTCTTTTCTGAATAATAAACAGCATCAATCTGTAATGCTTCTTCCTTGTCTGTTACTAATTCTGCATCACTATGCTGTGCAGCATATTCTTCATATGAAATTGTATCATCCGTCGCTGCCTTTACTGTCAGCTTGCCTAAAGCCAATCCTCCTGAAGATACATTTTCAAGCGAAATTGTGTTTTCACCCTCTTTTAAATAGAAAGTAAGTGGTTTGCTTGATACGTAAGTATTATTGTAAATATTTGTATTAACCCATTTCTGAATTCTTGACTGGCTAGGAGCCATTTCATCTCCATAGCTGTCTTTTGGAAATTCTTTCTGATCATCACTTCCGATATATTTGTCCTGGTCAACATCTGTCCAACGAATTGGTAATGCTATAGTATTAGTTTCTGAATACTGATGTTTTCCATTAACTTTTGCGCTAACAGTATAATCTGAAAGCGAATCACCAACAGAAATATAATCTACATTTAATGTATATAATCCTGCTTTTTCTACATTTACTTTATAGTTAGCTGATTTCTGATATTCTAATTCAATCATTTTATCAGAGTATGTTTTTACATCCTCTGGTAGTTGGTTGTCTTCATTGTTGTTTTCTTCATAATACTTAACCGAATCCACTCCGTTAGTTAACGTAGCCTTATGCTCCCCTTCTCCGGCTTCAGTATTCTTTTTTATAAAGTCTGTATAATATACGTCAGCTTCTTCGCCATCCTCAAGATATGCATTTGCCAATAAATCATATGCTTTATTAAACTTATCACTATCTACATCTTTTACATAAGTTGCTTTTGTTTTGAATGCAAACTGGAAAAGACCTATAGCTGCAACAATGACACATAGTATTCCAATTACAATTGCGATAATCTTCTTTTTCATTGTTGTCCTTTCTATTTGTTATAAAAGCGGAACTGCTTTTTGCAGTTCCGCAATTATTATTTGATTTAATCAGTCATTTTCAATCTTATTTGTTGTCAGATGTGAATTTTGACTTATCAAAGTTGTAGTTTTCAACTAACTTATCCTGTAACTGTTTTGTAGCTGTTTCGATACGTTTGTTGATTGTTGTGTTCCAATCTGATAATCTGGCTTTAACTTTGTCTCCCCAGTCCTTATCAGTCATCCAAGCACCTGCAACTTCTTCATTCCACATATTGTTCCATTCATAAAGAACATCTGTTGTTTCACCCTTTTCAGTAATCTTACTTGTCCAGCACTTGTCAATGTAATCCCATGATTCATTGTTTTCCCAAAGTTTTAAGATTTCTTTCCAGCCTTCTTTATCTTTGTATGTCTTATGTGCTGGAAGGTTGTTCCAGATATCCATCTGCTTTTTGTATGTATCGCCAGTTACTACAGGGAATGAATCTCCTGCTGCTGATTTTTCAGCGCCGTTGTCAGTCCACTTCTGATCGAAGATAGCCTGCTTAGCTTCTGTACTTGCTGTCCAGTATGTAGCGAATGTATATGTAGCTTTAAGTTTTGCTTTTTCATCATCGTTCCATTCTTTGTTTCCGTCATCAGCTGCATAGTTGTGAATACAAATTGGATCCATAACTACCTTGATTGTATTTCCACAGTAATCTGTTGATGGGAATGGATAAATATCCCAATCCTTTGAATCAATGTATGATTCGCTTTCCTTAGCTGATTCATCAGCACCTGCTGTTAAGTACCAAGGATCTGTAATATTTGTTAAACATCTGTTGTTACAGAAGTAATACCATGAGTAAGTCTTGCTTTCAATCTTAATATCTTTTGAAAGTGTTCCTGCACCTTCAGCAACGTCGATTGTTGAAGCAGCCCATTTTGGAATGTAGCTTAACAATGACTTAACTTCATCGCTGTCAAGATCAACTGTACCTTTTTCTTTAATCTGCTTATTAATTGTTGTTGTTCCCATATTAATGATATTAACAGGTGTGCTCTTGTCACCCCAGAAGCTTGTGTTGTCTGACTTTGTGAAGAATCTTGTATATTCATCAATTGTCCAGTCAGGATCAGGAACGTTAATGTTCTTGCTTTCTGCTAAAGCTTTGTTTACCCAAATACCCCAAGGGATTGAGAATGATGGTAATCCACCCTGGAAACCGTAGTAGTTAAGGTTACTCATAAGGTTTTCATTGTATGCCTTATATGTTTCATCATCAGAGAATACTGATAAGTCTGCTGCAAGACCTTTCTTAATGTCATTTGTTACGCTAGTTGATGCCCAGATATCAGGGTACTTACCATATTTAGCCTTAAATGATGTCATTTCCTGTTCCCACTTTGGTGTTCCTGGCTGATCAGGGTCACCAGTCTTTGCCCAAAGATTAATCTTTATATTAGGATATAATTTCTTAAACTGTTTTGCTACCGCATAAACCTGAGCCACATTCTGTGATGTAAGCTTGTCTGTTGACAAATCCATGCTTCCGATATCTTCGTAATATTTGCTATCACCTGACCAAGTCATAATAGAAATATCTGCTGTTGTGTCTGAAGCCAAACCAGTTGTAAGACCAATCTTTGTTGTTGAGTCTTCACCTTTCTTTCCTTCGTTCTTAGATTTGCCGCCACATCCTGTAAGCACCATTGATGCTCCAAGAACGGCTGTTAATGATAAAGCTAATGCTTTACGGCCAAATTTTTTCATCATATTTTTCCTCCTTACTATTTTGATAAAATCATTTCACCTACATTAGAATTCACATAGTGATTTCCTTAAAGCTTATTCTAGCACAACAATATGTACAAATCAACAATTAAAAACGATTTTTCATTTCTTTTTCTTGTATACTTTTCACATTTTAAAATATTTTCCTTCTTAAGTCCTTCTATTTTTTTGACTATTTTATACAATGAGTTTTTGTTAAGTTATTCACAATAGCTATATTTTGTTGGTTTTTTGCCCATTATACCGTATGTTGTGCTTTTAAAATCGTTTTTAAGTCCCATTTTTTGTACTCATAAATTCTTGATTTTTCTTTATAAAATCGGCACAAAAACGATTTTTCATTTTTTTAAAAAAATTATTTTCAGTGATTCATAAAATCGTTTAAATTTTTTCTGACATAACAAAAGCCACATTCATTTCTGAATGCGGCTTTCTAAATAAGCTTTTATATTTTATGCTTCTCTTTTTCTTGCAAATACTACTAATGCAACTCCTGCTAAGATTGCTGCTGCACCACATGCCATTGGTGAGAAATCACCAGTTGCTACTGTTGTGCTTGTTGTATTATTGTTAGTTGTTCCTGTAGAACCTGTTGTATTTGTATTTGTGTTTGTGTTTGTGTTTGTGTTTGTGTCTGTGCTATTTGTTCCTGTGCTTGCTGCTGACTTTGCTTCAAATGAGAATCCTGTACACTTGACTGTTGTTGAATATGTAGGATCTCCATCGTTTAATGAAGCAGCTCCGCCTGATGCATATGAATATCTCTTTGTTGCATCTTTATCAATACCCTTTCTATCACCAAATTCACCACCGATACCAAATGTAAGTGTATCTGAATCTGCTGTAGCCTTGAATGTTTCGTTTACTGATACTGATTTACCTTTTTTAATTTTAACCCACTTACCATAAGCAAAGTTTTCTTTCTTATCAGCAATCTTTACGAATACCCATTTATCACACTTAGATGATGATAATGTGTATTTGATTGTGTATTCTTCACCTTTTTTAACTTTAACTGGCTGCTTAACCTGAGCACCCCAGCATCCTCCCCAACCGATTGTCTTCATATCTGCTGTCCAACCTGTTGCTGACTGTGAACTTAATTTTCCTTCTGCACCTTCAAACCAAGCTTCATTTACACCAAAGTAACTCTGCCAGCTTGCTGCAAAACAGTTAGCTGTCATTCCTACTGTTAAAGCAAGTGTAGCTACAACTGCTGCTATTTTCTTTAAACTCTTCATTATTATTCCTCCTCTTTACTTGCGAATCCTACTCGCTATATATGCTGAGTATAGCACGAACATATAGTATATTCAATAAATAAAAACATTTTTATCCGCTATTTTAACACTTTTTACAATTATTTTGCAAAATAACTGTATACTTTTACCAATTCCAACTTTTCATTCAAGATTATGTTTTCACAGATTATATCTCTGTCATTCATAAATTATTTTCTCAGATTATCTCCCTGACATTCATAAATTAGTTTCTCAGATTATCTCTCTATTATTCTTTATACTTATATGCCATGCTTTTTCAAACAATCAGTTCAATTATTGTTTGTTTTATGATAACATATATATCTGTGGGAAAAAGTTTAAATATACATATTTATGTTTGTATTTTCAAATCATATCTACATATGTAGTGCTTGTCCCATACATTATTATATTAAGGATGGTAAATTTATATGATAAGACTTTTGTTAGTTGCAGTATTTCTTATAATATTTTTTATAGTTTCGCTGCCGGTTATGCTAGTTGAATGGATTATTCAACATTTTAATATGGACCTTCGAAACCGTTCTTCGCTTAAATTTGTACAATTTGGTCTAAAATGTATTTCATTTTTAAGTGGTGTCAAATTAGAAGTTAACGGAAAAGAGAACATTCCTAATCAGGCATGTCTTTTTGTTGCCAACCACATCAGTTTCTTTGATATTGTAGTAACATATCCTTTAATGATCAGTCCTACAGGATATATTGCGAAAAAAGAACTTGAAAAAGTTCCTTTTTTAAGTTGGATAATGCGTTTTGTTAACTGTATTTTTCTGGATAGAAAAGATCCAAGGAACGGACTTAAAGCTGTACTTTCAGCTGCTGATATGATTAAATCCGGTATTTCCGTTTTTCTTTTTCCTGAGGGTACACGTTCAAAAACAGGGAAAATGGGTGAATTTAAGGATGGCGGTTTCAAAATAGCAACTAAGTCCAAAGCTCCTGTAGTTCCTGTTGGCATTACTGGAACTAACGATATTTTGGAAAATCATTTTCCTTTTATTAAATCAGGTAAGGTTATTGTTTCCTTTGGTAAACCTATTTACACAACAGACATGGACCGTGCTGAACAGAAGCTTTTACCGGGAAAAGCCTATGAACAGGTAAAAAAATTAAGTGACCAGCTTTAACAGCTATTGTAAAATTACTTATTAAATGATAAAATATCACAAGATTATGATAATTTAATATGGAGGTACACAATGATTACAAACACACCAGTATTAGCACTTGCTACTTGGAGCATTGTTTTGATTGTGATTTTAGTAGTCCTTGTTGCTGCTCTTATCGGTCTTTATTTCTTTGGACGTAATGCTGAAAAGAAACAGGCTGAACAGCAGAAAACTATGGAAGCTAACGCTCAGACAATCAATGCTTTTGTAATTGATAAAAAGAAATTGAAACTTAAGGAAGCCGGTCTTCCAAGTATTGTTTTGGAACAGTCTCCAAAATATGCAAGAATATCAAAGGTTCCTATTGTTAAAGTGAAGGCAGGTCCTAGAGTTATGAATCTTATTGCTGACCCTAAGGTTTACGAACAGATTCTTCCTAAGCAGGACATTAAAGCTACAGTAAGTGGTCTTTACATTACTTCATTTAAGAGAATCCGTGGTCCGATTTATGAACCACCTAAGAAAAAGAAGAGATTTGGCAGAAAGTAATATCTGCGTAAAGCTAGAGAGTACATCGTTTGATGTACTCTCTATTTATTTTAACAACAGCACCAAATAATAAGGAGTCGCATCTTAATGCAACTCCTCAACTCCTATACCGTTTCACGGATATTTATATTTATTATGCTGTCTGAAACTTTGCTGTTATTGGCATAAAGTTCATAGTCTATCTTTAAGTCAATGTTGTCTTCCTTTTCCTCAAGAAGTATATCTTTCGTATAAACTTCCATCAGCAAATCGCCAAAAGGTGTGCTGTACAGGGACTGATTGTTTTTGCCCTTTTTAAAAACAAGCTTGCCCGTTACAAGACCTTTTCTTGTGACTTCTACTGTTTCACTATTAAACTTTATTGTATTCTTTGTTATTTCATCATTTTCGTCATCCATATCTTCATAAAGAACATAATGTTTGTCATTTTTTAAATAATACTTTCCGGCAGACATTGATTCTACGTTGTCACCTGTGTCGTCTACCATCTGAAGACCGGAGATTTTAATCAATACATTATTATTCATTTCTTCTCCATTCTGTTTAATACTCTTCGATATTAATCTGATTAATCTTTTCAATGTGAAGAGGCATTATTGAATTGGCAAATTCTTTAAACTTCTCTTCTGCATCGCTGACATAAAATTCATATTCCGGCTTTGCATCTTTGTCTGCTCTTATGCCATTCTGTCTTAAAAGTCCATCAAGACTTATTGCCGTTTCATATGCCGGATTAACAAGATTAACTTCAGGTCCCATAATCTTTCCAACTGTGCTTCTTAAAAGCGGATAATGTGTACAGCCAAGAATAAGACTGTCAATATTCTCTTCTTTCATACTTTCCAAATATCTTGAAGCCACCTCGTCAGTTACGGAATCGTGAAGCATTCCTTCTTCCACCAACGGAACAAACAATGGACATGCCTTGCCCACCACCGTAATTTCAGGATCAATGCTGTGGATATACTGTGTATACAACTCACTTTTTATTGTCCCTTCTGTACCAATAATTCCAATACGTTTGTTCTTTGTACTTTCAACTGCCGACTTTGCTCCCGGTTTTACAACACCGATGATTGGAATGTCTATTTCTTTCTCTATTGTATCAAGGGCAAAAGCACTTGCCGTGTTACACGCAACCACAATTGCCTTTACGTTCTTTGTTTTCAAAAATCTAATAATCTGTCTGGAGTAACGTATAATCGTATCCTTAGACTTGCTACCGTATGGAACTCTAGCCGTATCACCAAAATATGTAATGCTCTCTTCCGGAAGCTGTCTTATTATCTCACGTGCCACTGTTAATCCACCAACACCTGAATCAAATACTCCAATTGCTGCATTTTTATCATTCATACCTTTACACCTACTTATTTATTCGTTTTATTTTACCTTTTATCTGAAAATAATTCAATATGTTTGTATAACTTATGCCTTTATTGTCAATAATCTTCTATGAAAACAAGCTTAAAAAAGGAGATTACCATGAAATATATAAAACAAATATCTTTTTGTATGGTTATTGCCATATTTGCCACCGGGATTTTAACCTGGAACATATTTCTGAATCTTGAAACCAAATCAACTGTTTCGGTGCTGTCTCACAGTGCCATTCGTTTTCATATACTTGCTAACAGTGACTCTGTAAGCGACCAGGCTCTGAAAATGCGTGTCAAGGAATCCGTTGTTAACTACATATATGAAAAAACCGGCGATTTTAAAACCGTTGATGAAGCAAAAGACTTTATTCTTAATAATGACAAAACAATAAAATCAATTGCCACAAAAGCCATAGCTGATAACGGATATGATTACACTGTAAGTTCAACTTTCGGTTTCAGCGATTTTCCCGTAAAAACATATGGTGACGTGATTTTTCCTAAGGGAACCTATACTTCATACACCATTAAAATCGGCAATGGAAAAGGACACAACTGGTGGTGTGTCCTATATCCTCCACTATGTTTTGTTGACGTTTCAACGGGCGTCCTACCTGACAATTCCAAGAAAAAATTACGTGATTCACTGTCTGATACCCAGTATCACACCGTAACAAAATATAATTTCAAATTTAAATATTTGAAATTTTTCAATAACCTATGTCAAAATTAATAACCTGCTTGTCATAAGCTCTATTCGTTATGGAATTTTGTAAGGTATAGCTGCTGTGTAAGACCTTTCTCCTCCAAAGTCTTAACACACTGCTGTGCCTTTTCCTTATCATCAAATAATCCAAAAACTGTAGGACCACTTCCACTCATTATTGAGTTAAGTGCTCCATTATCAAGCATCACCTGTTTAATCTCACTTATAATCGGATATTCTCCTACTGTTACATCTTCCATAACATTGTAAATTAAAGACGCCATTTTCTTCAAATCACCATCTTTAATAGACTGTGCCATGGCTTCAATATCCGGTCTTTTAGTTATTTTCAAAGGTTTTATATGTCCATAAACATATGCTGTTGAAACTGAAACAGGTGGTTTTGCTATAATTACGTGACAGTCAGCCGGTGCAGGAAGTGGTGTTAAAACCTCTCCAATGCCTCTTGCTATGGCTGTTCCACCTAAAACACAATAAGGAACATCTGCTCCAAGTTTTACTCCTCTTTCCATTAATTCTTCTTTTGAAAGACCAAGTTCAAAAAGCTGGTTAATTCCCATTAATGTTGTTGCGCAGTCTGAGCTTCCCCCTGCCATTCCCCCGGCAATTGGAATACGCTTGTTAATATATATATTAACACCGTCTTTAATTTTAAACTCATCCATTAACATTTTCGCCGCTTTATATACAAGATTCCGCTCGTCAGTAGGAACGTAAGGAATGTTTGTGGTAAGGACAATTCCCGGCTCCTTTTTTTTCTCAATTTCAAGCACGTCATACATCTGTATGGTCTGCATGATCATACGGACTTCGTGATATCCGTCATCTCGTTTTCCAACCACGTCAAGTCCCAGATTTATCTTTGCAAGTGCACGTAAACGCATAATTTCCTCCGCTTGTAGCTGCCGCTCACATAAAACCTCTGGCAGGCTCTATGGTCAGCAGTTTCTTTGTACTTTGTATACAATTTTATCAATGCTTTTATTGTAAAATATTTTTGTATTTTTTTCAATACATTTATGCGAGGAAATTTCTCATTCTATATATATCGTTACTGTCCACAACGTGACCAGAGCATGTTTGAAAAGGTTTTCTCCAAATATATGCAGTAAACAGAAAGCAGCCTTACCCTTCCACCTTCTTCACCAACAGCAGCGGCATTCCAGGCACAACTCTGTCCTCTTCCAGTTCATTCAGCTCACAGATTTCCTCCACTGTAGTATAAAATCTTTTCGCAATATCCCACATAGAATCCCCATTTTTCACCACATACACCGTGATTCCCGGCATTGCCTGGATTTTCTCCATATCAAGGGGACGCTCCTCCACTTTGCTTATGATCATCCGGTTTTCACACTGAAGCACCAGCACATTGAGACTGATCACAGCCTTCACCTCAATCTCATTGCTGTCGATCATAGACGTTGACAGCTGTTCCAGATCTGCCTGCAGAAAAAAGATACTGTCCTCGTTGATCCCGTTTGCCTCAATTATATGGGAAAAAGGGATCATTCCATCAACAGAATAGAATGGCATTTCATCATTTCCTGTAATATACAGAATTTTCATAAATACAATTCCATCAGCCTGGATTCCATTTTCTACAATTTTCGTTTTCTCAACCTTTACACGTCCCTGGCTGTGACAGATCTGCAGGATTTTCCCCTGGCTTTCCTTCAGTTCAATACGGTCAGATACGCGGCATTTGGAGTCATTCCGTACCAGGAGGCTTTCCAGACACATCTCTTTTCCCTGAGGAATGCATTCTTTCAAAGGCGAGTACACATCCAGAATCAGGTCATGCTCTTCTTCGCGGTAAAGCTTCATGTCCAGTTCCAGCACCGTGTCTACACTCATTACCCGTTCTTCCCCATCGGAATCCGGTTTTACTTCAATGCTCTGATGCATAACGGAAAAGCCAATATTTGGAATCATCTCTCCCATACAACCAGTACACTCCACTTCCGTATTAAACGGAACCACATGCTCAGTCTACATCAGCGGCTTTGCCTCATCTTCTCCCGAATACAGGACAAAAACTGACAGCTCCCCTCTTGCCTTCACCACATTATCCTCTGGACGCAGATCCATTCCACGGACATCGATGGTATACCACAAAAGCTGTTCAATGTTCGGTTTATTGGACACTAAAGTCACTTCATCCTTAATCCGCATAGTGTCCTTTTTATGTACCATAAGACTCATTAAACGGACTTTCTTCCTTTTTACTGAAATTCCCTCCTCACTGATTTCCACCGGAAGCTGAATCCCTGCCATTTCATCTACCACTGCATAAAAGGTGACAATTGCTTTTATGTTTAATTTTCGGGAATGAATCATGTGCACGCTGAGATCCTCAATCTCCCACTTCAGGCACATTTTATCCCCACTTGCAATCCCTTCCAGGTTCAAAGTCTCATCAAAAGGCAGTTTTGCCCCCAGACTGCTCACCTTCTGGTTTTCTTCCCCCACATAGAGAATATCCACGTTCAGGTTTCCGCTGATAAATGCCTTTCCTTCGCTAAG
>ENA-ORTN01000853-ORTN01000853.1-human-gut-metagenome-genome-assembly--contig:-NODE-853-length-32977-cov-4.830691_pt1 | contig 32977 bp, 27 predicted proteins | sample MGYA00242070_ERZ509189 | MGnify/ENA primary metagenome ERZ509189 (study PRJEB26280, sample SAMEA2338821) | human gut metagenome | biome: human gut; feature: human-associated habitat; material: faeces...
TCTTTTTTTTTAAACCTCCGTGTCCTCTGTGTCCTCTGTAGTGAAAAATCAGATTTCTTCGCCTTTCAGCGTAGCCGAACTAGCTTCCGTGATACGTACGTTCACGAAGTCGCCGACACGATGTGTGCCCCGATCGAACACTACGACACGGTTCTGTTCCGTACGGCCGAACAGCTGGTCACGCGAGCGCTTGGAGACTCCTTCCACGAGGACTTCGTACGTCTTTCCGATACAACGCTGGTTGGACTCGGCGGACAGACGGTTCTGCAAGGCGATAATCTCGTTGAGGCGACGCACTTTCACCTCTTCGGGCACATTGTCTTCAAGATGTTTCGAGGCATACGTTCCCGGACGTTCGGAATATTTGAACATGAAAGCCGCATCGTATCCGCACTCTTCCATCAAAGAGAGCGACATGGCGTGATCTTCCTCCGTCTCGGAATGAAAACCGGAGAAGATATCCGTTGTCAGTCCGCAGTCGGGGATGATACGTTTGATAGCCGCCACCCGGTCCAGATACCATTCGCGGGTATACTTGCGGTTCATCAGCTTCAGAATGCGGGAACTACCGCTCTGCACGGGCAAGTGGATATGCTTGCACACATTGGGAACCTGCGCGATCACTTCAAGCGTTTCATCGCTCATATCCTTCGGATGGGAAGTCGTGAAACGGACACGTACACCCGGAGCAGCTTCAGCTACGGTACGAAGCAACATCGGGAAGGTAACGATTTCACCGGTCGGCTTCTCAAACCGGTAAGAGTTTACGTTCTGTCCCAGCAGGGTAACTTCTTTGTAGCCCTTCACCACAAGATCCGCCACCTCATTCAGAATGCTCTCTACATCACGGCTGCGTTCGCGTCCGCGGGTATAAGGCACGATACAGTAGGTGCAGAAGTTATTGCAGCCCGTCATGATGGGCACCCAGGCGTGATACTGCGTCTCACGGTGCCACGGCATACTCATGGCATCCGTATCCTCATGCTCATTGGTGCGGATATGACGCTTGCCGTCCAGGAACGCCTCGGCAATGAGCTCGGCCACATGTGCGATGGAATGCGTGCCAAAGATGACATTGACGTTATCGACGTTGGTGAGCAGGCCCTCGCCATCACGCTGCGCGATGCAGCCGCCCACGGCAACCACACGCTTGCCCGAAGGCGAAGGCGGCAGGCTTTTGCAGGAATTGCACTGACCGTACAGGCGAGTATCGGCGGCCTCACGCACACAGCATGTCATGAAGACAACGATATCGGCATGCTCGGGATCGAGCGCCATGAGGCAACCATACGAATCAAGCAGACCGCTCACACGCTCGGAGTCGTGCTGATTCATCTGGCAGCCAAAGGTGCGGATAAAGTAGGTTTTACCGGCAAGAATATCGCGTACGGAACGCTGATCCATGTGCATAAGTCCTAACGATGGGGGGCGAAACGAGGCAAGCAGAAGCTATGCCACAGGCTTAACATCATCCATGACGACGTTATCCATAGCAGCTCGATTGATCTGGTGAACGTAAATAGAAAGACGGATGGCCGTGCGCGACTCCCCGTTAATAAGGATGTCGGAGAACACGGGCGCGCAGGAAATATCAAACCCGGTTGGAATCAAAAAACCGCGCGCAATAGCCACGGCCTTTATGGCCTGGTTGACCGCACCGGCGCCGACACACTGAATGTTGACGGGCACACCATCCTTGACCATGCCGGCGATGGCGCCGGCAACGGACGCGGGCGATGATTTGCTTGATACCTTCAGGCAATCCATGAAGAAACTCCTGCATTTAAAAGTACGTTTTAACTGCAATAACTGTATCGTACCGAGTGGACTCGGTAAAGGCACTATTCCTCTTTGGCAAGATCAAAGGTCACGGTGATTCGATCACGCGAAACACGAATCTTTGGGTCGCCGCAAAGGTTGAGATAGTACCGGGCGGCAAGGTCATTAAAGTCGCGCTCCACAGCACGCGAAAACTGTGCCATGTCATCCTTGGCAATACGTAGCCCACGACGATCCTTCGCGAGATCGACAGGAGCCGGCGCATGCGAGGATGAGTCACGCTCGCGCAGCAGACGCGCAGTCACACCGCGAACGGGCTTAATCTGCCCTGCCAAAATGCGATGGGCCGTGCGCTCGGACATTTCAAGACCCAAACCCGAGCAGATACGGATAAAGTCCTCGGCATCAGAGGCAAGGCCTAAACGGTCGACAACCGGAAGCTCGCTCTCGTCGTCAATGAACAGGAGACGAGACGTATCGAGCCGACTTGACGCCTGAGCATAAAGAGTCGCGGCAATCTCAGACGGAGAACCAAGATAGACATCGCAAACACGCAACTCCTCGAGCGCAAACTCACAAGCAGCGCGAATAATATTATGCGGACCGCGAGCACAGACATAACGCCCGTCCTCATCCTTGACGGCCTGGGGCCAGCTGGACTGATCGGCACGCTCACTGAGGCGGTCGGCCGCAACGCTCACCTTAAAGGCTGAGCCAAGATCGACACCGGACGTGACCACGCGGGCCTCGTCGGTGTTCTGCTTGATCGAAAACAATGCCATGCCACGACCGTGAACGCCCCAACGGTCCATCTTCATGCTCTCGAGCTTGGAGGTAACGCGAGCATCAAAGATTCGCTCTTGCATATCCTGCGGAACACCCGAGCCGTTATCCAGAAAGACAAGCGTGCGGACGCCATCTTCCTTGGTCGTGGCGAGATAGACCTTGTCGGCGCCAGCATCGCGAGCATTACGGAGCATTTCGATGACGATATCCTCGACATGCTGAATGTCGTGCTTTGCCTGGCGCCGCTCGGCCTCCGAAACGCGGAGGCGGACATACCCCTCGCCGAGGTTCTCCTCGACGCGAAGGTTGCCCTCCCCCGACATCGACGCGATAAATGAGATGAGCTCGTTCGCGTCGCTCATGTTATTTAGCGATATCGACAGCGCGGCTCTCGCGAATCACGACGACGCGCACCTGACCGGGATACTCCATCTCTTCCTCGATCTGATGGGCGATATCGTGAGCCAGGACCGTGGACTGGGCATCGGAGATCTTGTCCGGCTGAACCATGACGTGGACCTCGCGACCAGCCTGCATGGCATAGGTACGCTCGACGCCGTCATGGGAGTTGGCGATCTCCTCGAGCTTCTCGAGACGCTTGATGTAGTTCTCGGCAGACTCGCGACGGGCACCGGGGCGAGAGGCAGAGACAGCATCGGCAGCCTGTACCAGGACATCGAGCACCGTGTTGGGGTCGACGTCGGCATGGTGAGCCTCGATCGCGTGGACGATAACGGGCTTCTCGCCATAACGGCGGGCAAGCTCGGCGCCGATGACGGCATGCGGGCCCTCGACGTCGTGGTCGATTGCCTTGCCCAGGTCGTGCAGCAGGCCGGCGCGCTTGGCGGTCACAACGTCCAGGCCAAGCTCGGAAGCCATCACGCCGCACAGGTCAGAGACTTCGAGGGAGTGCTGAAGCACGTTCTGACCAAACGAAGTACGGTAGCGCAGGGCACCAAGGGTCTTGACGATCTCGGGGTGCAGGTCGTGAATTCCGGTATCGAAGGCAGCCTGCTCGCCAGCCTCGCGCACGCGCTGCTGAACCAGGTCGGCAGCCTTGTGATACATCTCCTCGATGCGGGCGGGGTGAATGCGGCCGTCGGCGATGAGGTTCTCGAGGGCGACACGGGCGGTCTCACGACGGACCGGGTCGAAGCTCGAAAGAACGACAGTCTCGGGCGTGTCGTCGATCACGAGGTTGACGCCGGAAACCTGCTCGAAGGTGCGGATGTTGCGACCCTCGCGACCGATGATACGGCCCTTGAGGTCATCGGAGGGAATGTGCACGGAGGTAACGGTGACCTCGGCAGTGTGGTCGGCAGCGCAGCGCTGAATCGCCAGGGACAGAATCTCCTGGGCGGTCTTGTGGCACTCGGCGCGAACCTGCTGCTCGGACTCGCGAATGATCGTGGCGGCCTCGTGAGTGACCTCGCCGCGAACCTTATCGAGGAGCTCCTTGTGGGCGTCCTCACGGGTAAGGTCGGCAATACGCTCGAGCTCGGAGGTCTGCTTTGCGCAGAGCTCCTCGAGCTCACGGGAGCGCTTCTCGACCTGACCGGCCTGGCTGGACAGCTGATGCTCGCGCTTGTCGAGAGCGTCGTTGCGGCGATCGAGGGATTCCTCGCGCTGCATCACGCGGTTCTCGAGCGTACGAATCTCGTTCTTACGCTGCTTGTCCTCGGCCTCGGCGGCCTGCTTGTTCTTGATGATTTCCTCTTTAGCCTCAAGCAGAGCCTCTTTTTTGAGGGTCTCGGCCTGACGCTTTGCATCACCGATCAGGGACTCAGCCTGTGCGTGTGCCGACTGAATCTTTTCGTCGGCCTCGTGAAGACTACCCTGCTTGGCGGTGCGCATGTAGGCAATGGCGGCGATGGCACCCAAAACGATGCCAACGAGCGCTGCGATGATAGGCATGCTCACTCCTTTTTATGGATTCGTTACACAACAAAGCGAACCATCCTTACGAACGGCTCGCGACATTTGAGTAATATGGGCGCAGCTTATGCGGGTCGGATACAGATAAACATATAAACAAACTCATCACAGATGAGCACATATCACAAAGCAAATGACAGTGTTTATCGTACGTTGAACCACAACAACTGTCAAATAAATGGCCCCAGCACGGCGGCTAAAACGCGGTGAACGGCAGGACCACAAAACGCATATGCCTAAACCGCACATTCCTCGCATTCGGCATCGAGGCGTGCCTTAACGGCATCGGCGGCGATGTGATACGAGAAGCCCTTGCCCATCAAAAACCGAACCAGTTTTTCGAATCCGCGCGTCTCTGGAACACGTCGCTTGGCGAGCAGGGCTGACGCACGCGCCAAATCGTCTTCGACGGCAAAATATTCCTCGGGATAACCGGGAATGTCATCGAGGACGACATGACGACGCTTGAGCTCGGTCTCGATTTTGCGCTGTCCCCAACCACGCCGCTTGCGTTCCTCGATAAAGTACGAGCAAAAGCGGTTCTCGTCTAAAAAGTGATACTCGGTGGCGCGCTCGACGGCGAAATCGATCGCGGGTTGGTGAAAGCCGTAGCGAGCCAGCTTGTCACGGACCTCACCTGTCGCATGGTCGCGGCGCGATAACATCTCGGTCACCATGGTAAGTGCACATTTACGCTCGACGAGCTGCACCGCCTCACGAAAGTTGTCCCAATCACAGGGAAGATCGGGGCGGTTTTTGACATACAGCCGCGCGACCCGCACGGGAATCCAAATGGACCGCTCAAAACCGCCCTCAAGCTCACAATCGATATGTGCGCAAGGCTTTTTGGACGCATACCCGCTCGAGAACGAGGAGGCCGCCTTCTTATCGGGAAAGACGACCGTGGCCTCGGTCACCGTATACGACATGAGCGTAACCACTACTCGTCGTCATCATCGAGCATGGCGGAACCATCGATGGCGTAAAGCTCGTCAAACTCCTCAGGCGCAGGCTGATCGGTCAGCTCGACTTCGGACGGAGCATCGTCATCAAACTCAAGCCCGCAGGCAAGGCGGACCTTATGCTCAATCTCGTCAGCGCAATCGGGATGTTCGCGCAGGAACGCCTTGGCGGCCTCGCGACCGTTGCCGAGTTTGTCCTCGCCATAGGCAAACCAGGAGCCCATCTTCTTACAGATGCCGCACTCGACAGCCATGTCCAGAATTGAGCCCTCCTTAGAGATGCCCGTACCGTACATGATGTCGAACTCAGCAGAACGGAACGGAGCGGCCACCTTGTTCTTAACGACCTTGGCGCGTACGCGGTTACCGATAACCTCGTCCTTAAGCTTAATGCTGTCGATGCGGCGAATGTCGATACGAACCGAAGAGAAGAACTTAAGGGCGCGGCCGCCCGTCGTGGTCTCGGGGTTGCCGAACATGACGCCGATCTTCTCACGCAGCTGGTTAATGAAGATGCACGTCGTGTTGGACTTGGACAGCGAGCCGGCGAGCTTGCGGAGCGCCTGGCTCATCAGGCGAGCTTGCAAGCCGACCGTGGTATCGCCGATTTCTCCCTCGATCTCGGCACGCGGGGTCAGCGCGGCGACGGAGTCGACGACGATGGCATCGATGGCGCCGGAACGCACGAGCATGTCAACAATCTCGAGCGCCTGCTCGCCCGTATCGGGCTGAGAAATGAGCACTTCGTCGATATCCACGCCGATGCGCGCGGCATAGGTGGGATCGAGCGCGTGCTCGGCATCGATAAATGCCACAACGCCGCCCATAGCCTGGGCCTCGGCCAGGATCTCGAGCGAAAGCGTCGTCTTACCGGAGGACTCAGGACCGTAAATCTCGACGATACGGCCGCGCGGCACACCGCCGATACCCAGAGCGGCATCGAGGGCCAGGGCGCCCGTGGGAATGGCCTCGACCTCGAGCTCGGGACCACCGTCGCCGTACCTCATGATGGAACCCTGGCCGAATTTCTTCTCGATCTCTGCCTTGGTGGTGGCGATCATCTCATCGCGCTCTTTACCCGTCGTGCGAGCATGAACGGTACGTACGGGACCTGAATTCTTGGCCATGAATAGCCCTCCTCTTAACAACCTGCATCGATAATAAACGAACGGCTGTTCGTGGTCAACCGTTCAGGCCAATCATATGCAGGCAGTCTTTCCAAAACCCAACCAAACGCCGACCAAACACTGACCAAATGCTTGACCACAAAGGACCAAATATGAACAAAGCAGGCAAAATTACGTCTACAACCAGCACAAACGCCAAATAAGCCTAAGGTCCCTATCTCCACAATTAAGGGGCCCGGAGGCCCCTTAAAACACGTCTATTCCATAGAATCGAGCACGCAGACAATGCGACCCAATGCCTCCATGACCGCATGGGCACGAACACACGAACGGTCGCCCTCATAGTGGCAGCGCACAGAGTCCACGACCGGCACTCCCCCATCGGCGGAACGATGCGCCCAGCCAATATAGAAAGTGCCCGCAGGATCGTCCTCAGTACCACCGCCGGGGCCGGCATAACCCGTTGCGCTCACTGCAATATCGCTCTGGTACAGCTCCAGCGAACCCACCGCCATCTCGCGCGCGGTCTGATGCGACACCGCGGTATAGCGGTCGAGCGTCTCCTGCTCAACACCCAGCACGCGAAGCTTAATCTCGTCGCAGTAGGTCACCGCACCGCCACGCAGCACCGCCGAGGCGCCCGGGATATCGGCAATCGTCGAGGCGATCATACCCGCCGTCAGCGACTCAGCCGTCGAAACCGTCATACCCCGAGCGCTCGCGCGCTCGACGATATCGCGCGCCAGCTCCTCGTTATGTGTGGAAATCTGTTCAAAAGAGTCCGTCATACCCACCAGGACCTAGACCGAAAAGACGATCTTGCGGCAGTTCCAGAAGTACTGGGCGCCCGAGATAACGGTCAAGACAACGGCAACGGCGTACAGGAAGCGCGACACCGAGTAGATGCCGAGCGTCAGGGCCACCGGGCCAAAGTGCAAGCCGGCCATCGCAAAAACGCACAGGTAACCGCAGATGGAGACCATCGTGGTTGCCGTCTTGTACTTGCCGAGCTTATCGGCCGCAACGACCACGCCGGCGGCACTCGCAACCATGCGCAGGGCGCTTACCAGCAGCTCGCGGAAAAGGATAATAAACACGGACCACACGGTCACCGCGCCAAAATCCAAGAACAGCAGCAGGGCAGAGAACACGAGCAGCTTGTCGGCGATGGGGTCCAAGAATTTACCGAAGTCGGTGATCTCGTTGCGCGAACGCGCCAGATAACCGTCGACCTTATCGGTGCACGACAGGATCACATACAGAATGAAGGCAGCGGCGGCGAGCGGGCCGTCGAAGATGCTCCAATCCGTACCGGCAACACTCGTGTGAGAAAGCGCCGACACGATCATGAACACCGGAATAAAGACGATGCGCACGCACGTCACGATGTTGGCGGGCGTCCAGACACTCGTCAGTTCCTTATTGCTCTCGTTTGCCACGACGCTCTCCTACTCCACAACATGACCGATAAGCTCATAGCAGAAGCTATCGGTAAACTCGACGGTCAGAATATCGCCCACGGACGCCTCGCTGGCGTCCAGATGCACCGCGCCATCAGAATCAGGCGCCTGGAACCAGGCATGGCCGATCAGCTCGGCGCCGTCCTCGGTCTCTTCGATACCGTCGACGATCACCTGGGCGCGCTCGCCCACATGTGCGGCGGTAGCGGCAAAACCGAGCGACTCGGCCAGGTCCATGGCCTCCTGGGCGCGCTCGAGCTTGACCTCCTCATCGACCTGACCCTCCATCTTGGCGGCCAGGCTGCCCTCCTCACGCGAGTAGGCAAAGACACTCGTGTAGTCGAAGCCGACGGTGTCCATAAAGTCGATAAGGTCGCGGAACTCGTCGTCGGTCTCGGTCGGGAAGCCGACCATGGCCGTGGAACGGATCACGATGCCGGGGATACGCTCACGCAGATCGCGGAACAGGTCCTCGAGCTCTTGGCGCGAACCGGAACGGCGCATAGCCTTGAGGATGCGCGCATCGCAGTGCTGCACGGGGATATCGATATAGGGCAGCACCTCGGGCGTATCGCGAATCGTATCGACAAGCTCGTCGGTCATGCCCTCGGGCTGCAGATAGAGCACGCGGACCCAGACGTTGTGCGGGCGCACGGCCTCGGCGACGGCACGCAGCAGCTGCGCCAGATTGCGCGGCGAGCCATCGGCAACATCCTCGTCAGCAAAGTCGGTGCCCCAAATACCCGTGTCCTGGCCGATCAGAACGATCTCGCGCACACCGCCGGCAACCAGGTCGCGCACCTCGGAGATAATGCTCTCGGCATTACGCGAATGATAGCGACCGCGAATGTAAGGGATCATGCAGAAGCTGCAGAAGCGGTTGCAGCCATCGGAAATCTTGACGTAGGCAACGGCACCCTCGACGGTACGCTTGACCTGCGGAATATAGGCTGCGATCTCACGCTCGACACCCAGTACGCCATCGATGACCGCCACGATGCCGTCCTCCTCGTCGGCCTTCACAAAGGCAGCGACCTCGGGCAGCTCGTCAGGCAGGTCGTCGCCATAGCGCGACGGCACACAGCCGCACATGACGATGGGGCAAGAACGAACGCCGTCCTGAACCTCGTTGGCGAGCTCGAGCGTGGTCTCGATGCTCTCGGACGTTGCGGAAGCGAGGAACGAGCATGTATTGACGATGGCGATATCGGCATCCTGCGGATCGAATGCCTCCTCGTAGCCTGCGGCGCTCAAAAGAGAACGCATGCGGTCGGTGTCAACCTCGTTCTTAGCGCACCCGAGGGTGATGTAGAGCACGGAGCCCAACGGTGTATCCATGTTGGAGAGCGGTCCTTTCGAATGATAATTAGCGGTAGTTGGTGAACTGTAGCGGCTGGCCGTAGTCCTGGTCGCGCAGGAACTGAATCACGGTCTGCAACGCGTCCTTCGAAGCAGAGGAAACACGCAGCTTGTCGGCCTCGATGGTCACCTTAACCTTGAGCTTTTGGTCCTTGATGTCCTTGTTGATCTTCTTGGCGGTCGCCTGGTCGATACCCTCGACGATATGGCCGAGCACGCGCACGGTGCCGCCCGACGCCGCCTGCGGAGCATCCCACGAAACAGCCTTGAGGTCGATGCCGCGCTTGATGAGCTTGGAGCTCAACACATCGATAATCTGCTTGGAGACAAAGTCGGCCGGGGCGTTGATCGTAAAGAGCTTGTCGCCCTTCGAAAGCTCAATCGTAGCGCCGGAATCCTTAAGGTCATAGCGCTGGGAAATCTCGCGCGTGGTCTGCTGGAAGGCGTTGTCGACCTCTTGCATGTTGACCTCGGACACGACGTCGAAGCTGGAATCTTTAGCCATGATGTTTCCTTTCACGTACGAGCAGCTTAGTAGCTGTCGTACGAATAGTCGGTAGAATCGGTAGTCGTCTGACCGTCAGTTGCGGTATCGGTGCCATCCGTGGACTGGGCATCGGTGCCGTCGGTGGCATCGGTACCATCGGTGGTGTCGGTACCATCAGAACTTTCACCATTCTCGGAATCAGTCGTCTCCTTCTTGGGAACGGTGATCGTCACACGCGCCACGCCCGAGGTCTTGGTGTCGTAGCGGACCTTTTCACCGTTCTTGGTAACGGTGACGTCGGAAGGCTTGGACGTGGTGATCTCGATCGAGGACTCGGGCGTGTACTCCTGCTCAAAGGGGCCAGTCGCCTGGGCGCCATAGACCGACTTGCCGTCAACCTTGACCTCAATCCACGCGGTCTTTCCCTTGGCAACGGAGACTTTGACCTTCGTGACCTCGTTCTCTTCCTTCTTGGCCGTCGTCTTGGTAGCGTCCGAATCAGTCGACTCATCCGTCGCCTCATCGGTGTCTTCGTCCTCGTCGACCGTTTCGGTCTTCTTAGAAGACTTCTTGGTCGACGTCTTGGTAGCAGTGGGCGTCTCGGGCGTGTTCTCGGGCGCCGAAGAAGCGCAGCCGCGCAGAAGCACCACGATGAGCACAATCAGCAGCAACACCACGGCACCGATGCCGGCGTAGACGATACGCGGATCGAGCCCGTTGTTTTGAGGAGTACGTGATCCGCCGCGTCCACGACTGGAACTGTTGCGGCCGCCTCCCTGAGGCATACGACCACGATTGCTATCGGAACGGCCGCGATAGCCACCCTGGCCCTGAAGGCTGCGCTGACCCGAGCGGGGCGCAAGTTCACCGCGGCCTTGATAGCCACGCTGGCCCGAACGCGGAGCCGAAGAGCGCTGGCCATACGGCTGTGATTGAGAGCGAAGACGCGGCGTCACCTGCGTGGTATCGGCATCCGCATAGCCACCGCGAGAGCGTCCGGTGGAGACACCACGGTAACCGCGATCGGAATAGCCGCCGTCGCCGTAGCCGGCACGAGGATCACGCGCCACGCCGCGAGCAGCGGGAAGTGCACGGTCCTCGGGCATCGGCGTACTGCGGAACCGGTCACGCTGTGAGCGAATCTCCTCGCCCGAACCCGACTCGGTAATATAACCGGCCTGCTGAGGACGCTGTCCATAGCGGGTCGAACGACCGCCCTGAACCATCAGGAAGCGCCCGTTATCGACCGAGGAACGCGAATTGACGTAGCCGGCGGCGTCCTGAAAACGACCGCCCTGCTGCGACGTCTCGCGTTCGTATGCCATCAGGTCGTCAAAGTAGGCATTGACGACCTCGCGCGGATTGAGGCCCAAAAAGCGAGCATAGCTCGAAATCATGCCCTGCGCATAGCCGCGCGGCGGCATCGAAGCAAAGTTACCGGTCTCGAAAAACTCGATGATCTGCGGCCTGATTTTGATGGTGTTGGCGACCTGCTGAATGGAAAGGCCCATTCGGCGACGCTGCTCGAGCAGCATGTCACCAAAGCGTGCAGCCATCAGAATCCTCCAAACTCACGATCTTCACGTGCCATCTCAGCGTCGACAGATTCCAGCGCGGCAAGCCCCTCCTCGTCCAGCAGGACCTCGCGCGGCTTGGAACCGTCGGGCGGACCGACGACACCCTTTTCTTCCAGCATGTCCATAATACGCCCGGCACGCGCATAGCCAACCTTCAGACGACGTTGCAGGCCAGATGTGGAGCCAAGCTGCGATTCCACCACAATATGGGCGGCTTCCCAAATGAGCGGATCATCGTCTTGCGGCTCGGCGACTCCGGTGCGGACAATGCCGCCGCCACCCGCCATGGACATGGAAGCGGGCGCCACGGCAGACAGGATCTCCTCGTGGTAGTCGGGCTCGCTCTGCGACTTGACGAACTCGACAATCTCGTTGATTTCATCGTCCGAGACAAAGCAGCCCTGAATACGGCGAGGCTTACCCCAGTCGACCTTGGAGAACAGCATGTCCCCCAAACCGGTGAGCTTTTCGGCACCCATCTGGTCGATGATGACGCGAGAGTCGATGCCCGTGGCGACGTTAAAGGCGATGCGGTTGGTGATGTTGGCCTTGATAAGGCCCGTCACCACGTTGGAGCTGGGGCGCTGCGTGGCCACGATAAGATGAATACCGGCGGCACGGCCCAGCTGGGCGATACGCACAATCGACGCCTCGACATCCTTACCGGCGACCATCATCAGGTCCGAGAGCTCGTCAATGATGATGACCAGGTAGGGCATCTTTTGCGGCGGATTGTCGTAATGCTCAAACTCGCCGGCGGCCTGCTTTTCGTTGTAGGTCGAGATCTTACGCACGTTGAGACGCTCGAAGACCTTCAGGCGACGCTCCATCTCAGACACAGCCCACTGCAGAGCGCTCGCGGCCTGCTTGGGCTCGGTCACCACGGGCACATAGAGATGCGGCAGACCGTTATAGCCCGCGAGCTCGACGCGCTTGGGGTCGACCATGATCAGGCGAACGTCCTCGGGAAGCGCACGCATGAGCAAGGTCGTAATGATGGAGTTGATCATGACCGACTTGCCGGAACCCGTGGTACCGGCGATCAGCAGGTGGGGCATCTTGGCAAGGTCGGCGACGACCGGCGTGCCCTCGGCGTCGCGGCCGATGGCGAGCTCGAGCGGACCGCCCTTCACATAGGGAAGTACGTCGCCCAGGTTGACGTTCTGGCGCTTGCGATTGGGAATCTCGATACCAACGAGCGAGGTGCCGGGAATCGGCGCAAAGATACGCACCGACTGGGCAGCAAGCGAAAGTGCGATATCGTCCTCGAGGCTCGAGATCTTGCTCACGCGCTCGCCCTCGCCAGGTTGCAGCTTAAAGGTCGTCACCGTGGGGCCGGCAATCCAGCCGACCACGCGGGCACTACGGCCAAACTCAAGCAAGGTGGATTGCAGTGACTCAGCGGTCTGCTCCAGCTCCTTGTCAGAAGACGCAGCGGGAGCCGACTGCGGGTTGGCATGCAGGATTTCGAGCGGCGGAAGCTTGAGGCCGTCCTCTTCTTCGCCCTCGTTATCTGCGGCGCCGCCGTCCGCTCCCCCATCGCTAGCCGCAGCCGATTCGACAGCACTCGAGGCAGACGCATCGGCAACCTTGGGATGCTTCAAGAAGTCGGGAATCTGAGGTGCTGCCGAGACAGGATTCACGGCAAACGGCGGCTCGGACTCGTCGATCTTATCGGGGTCATCTTCCATCGAAAGCTGACCGGTTACCTGGTCGCGCTTTGCATGGCGACGCGGCAGCAAAGTCGTCTTTGCGGTCTCAATCGGAGCCTCGTCGTCCTCGTCATCGCCCTCGGTGAGCTCAATCTCGCTATCGGACCAAGACGGGTCGGGCTCGCTTGTATTCAACTTGGGCGTGGCCTTGCCCTTCTTGACATGACGGCGCGGCAGCAGCGTCGTCTTAGCGCGCTCGGCCTCCACGGCATCGGATACGTCAACAAACGGATCCTCGTCCTCGTCGTCATCGTCCAAAACCGGGTCCACATCGTTGCCTATGACCGTGGTCACGGCAGCATCGGAGCCCTTTTGACGAAGAATGCTCAGATGCGGACGGGCGACACCAGGCACCGACAGGGCCTCGTCGTCACCCCACGGACTCGCGTTGACGTCGGCACGACGGCGCTCGGCAAAATCTGCCGCACGATCGCGGGCAGAGCGCAGCACACCACCCACCGAAAAGCCAATGATGACAAAACCAACGACGGCCAGACCCAACAGGACCACCATCGCGATAGGCTTACCCAGGGCATTCTGCAGCGCACTCGCAATAAACGCACCGATGAAGCCACCCGAGGCGGACAGATTTTGCGGCGTGAACATAAGGTCACACGAGTCGCTCGTACCCGGCACCATCAGCGAAAGAATGGAGACGACGGCGATAAAGACCACGGCTCCGCCCGCGACCGAGCGAATGTTGAGCGGCGAGTCCTCGCCTAAAAAGAGCGTAGCGGCAAACAGCAAAATGACGATCGGCAGCACGTAGGCGCCCAGACCAAAGCCCAGGTGGTAGAAACCGGCAACCGCAGCCGTAACGGGTGCTGTTGCCGGAGAAATCACGGCAATAAAGGACGCAATCGCCAAAACGGCAATGACCACGCCGGCGATATCGCGGTTGGCCGAGGGCTCGACCAAGGGCTCAAAATCGTCGAAGTCGGCCTCGTGGCCCTTATTGGCACGCAGATGGGAACCGGCACCCTTAGCAGATGCCGGTTGGTTATTGGCCTTATTGCCTTTGGCGTTTTGTGCAGATCCGCGCGCCAAACTAAACCTCCATGACGACCGGGATGATCATCGGACGGGTGCGCGTACGGCTCCAGATAAAGTTAGAGAGCGAATCGCGCACGGCCTTGCGAATGGCATCGGAACCGCTGCTCGTAAAGCTGAACTTGCCCTTCTCGATCGTCTTCATAATGGACGCGGAGGCATCCTCGGAGAACTGGTCGTCGATGGCAAACGAGACGCCGCGGCCCGAGAACTCGATGGCCTCGATCTTTTTGTGCTTGAGCGAGACGATGGCAACAGCGGTGACCATACCGTCGTTGGCGAGCTTCTGGCGATCGCGCAGGACGATGGGGTCGGTATCGCCGATACGCAGGCCGTCGACGTAAACGACGCCGGACTCGACGGGTGTACCGCGCTTGACGATACCACCGCGCATCTCGAGCGTGTCGCCGTTATCGAGGATAAAGATATGATCGTCCTTGATGCCCATCTTGCGGGCCAGCTGGGCATGGGCGCGCAGATGCACAGCCTCACCGTGAACCGGCATAAAATACGTGGGCTTGGCCATGGCCATCAGGAGCTTGAGCTCCTCCTGGCTGCCGTGACCCGAGACGTGGACGAGAGCGCGGTTCTTATCCCACACGTCGCAGCCGAGCTTGGCCAGGCTGTTGACGACCTGCTGCACGGCCTTCTCGTTGCCAGGAACGGGAGTTGCCGAGAGAATGACGGTATCGCCCTCGTGGATGGAGAGCGTCTTGTGCTCGCCGTTGGCCATGCGGGAGAGGGCCGACAGCGGCTCGCCTTGAGAGCCGGTGCACATGACGACGATCTTGTCGTCGGGCAGGTTATCGATATCGAAGGCATCGATAATATCGGCGTCGTCGATGTTGAGGTAGCCCAGCTCACGCGCCACGCGGGTGTTAGTGAGCATGGAGCGACCGGTCACAACGACCTTACGGCCGCACTTGCGGGCGGCATCGCAGATCTGCTGCAAACGATGGATATGGCTCGAGAACGACGCAACGAACACGCGACCCGGGGCGTTCTTGATGGCGTGCAGCAGGTTGGGACCGACCTCGGCCTCGGACTTAGTAAAGCCGGGAACCGTGGCGTTGGTGGAGTCGGACAGCAGCAGGTCAATGCCCTGCTTGGCAAAGCGGCTGATTGCGGCATAGTCGGGCGTGACGCCGTCGATGGGCGTCTGGTCGAGCTTAAAGTCGCCCGTGTGCATAACGGTGCCCTGGTTGGTGCGAATGAACACGCCCAGAGCGCCGGGGATGGAGTGCGTCATCGAGAAGAAGTCGAGCGAGATGCCACCGAGGTTGACATGGCTGCCGCCCTTAACCTCGCGGAACTTGGGCGCGCGGATGCGGAACTCAGAAAGCTTGCCCTCGATAAAGCCAAGTGTCAGCTTGCTCGAAAAGATGGGCACCTTGTTGTTGAGGTCCTGCAGCAGGTACGGAAGCGAACCGGTGTGGTCCTCGTGGCCGTGGGTGACGACGATACCGCGGAGCTTCTCCTCGTTCTCCAGAACATAGGTGTAGTCGGGAAGCACCAGATCGATACCGGGCTGGGAGTCATCCGGGAACATGAGACCGGCGTCGACGAGCACCATGTCGTCGCCGCACTCGAAGACCGTCATGTTCTTGCCGATGCCGTCAAGGCCGCCGAGCGGGATAATCCTCAAGGGAGATGATTTTTTAGCTGCCATAGGTTAGTGTGGTTTCCTTTCTTCGAAACGGGTCTGGAACAACCGACGGGGCGCTTCTGGCAAACCGACCGCCGGGAACGTACAACAATGCATCGCAGAGTCGATGCAATAACCACAGTATGATACCCATTTGCACAACAACAGACCACCCATGCATCAAAGCCCCATCTGAACCTGTGTATCCCGCCGGTCAGGGCTCAGCGGCCCCGGCACGGGCTAAGTTTCCTGCTCTACAGTCCTGCTCACGACGGAGGCCACATTAAGTGGCCTCCTGTTCGTGCGGAACTCGCGATAAACCTAAGCCGGTGTCCCCGCTCTCCCGGGGCCGGCGGAATTTAGTTGTTCAGCATGCGGTCGAAGCTTCCCGAGTCGCCATCCCGATAGTCGGCGGTCATCAGGATCTCCTGCGGAATGCGCCCGCCCTCGCGTAGCACATTGCGGAACTGCACGCGCGTGACCATGGGCAGATCCTTGATCGTCGCCGCCAAGTTCTGCGGCACGCCCTGGTTGGCAGCCGCGGGCTCGCACTCGCCGCCGGCCTTCACGCGACACTTATGCTCGGCGAGCATGGCGCGGTACATGCCGGCATGCAGACGAATCTCAACCACATTGGCATTGCGAGCCTGCTCGACGATGCGCGCGCCCTCGCGGTCGATATCGCCCACGTAGTAGACGTAGTTAAAGCGATAGCCGATCTCAGCCAGATAATCGTCCAGGGCATGCGAGACGCTCGCCTTGCATCCGCCGCCAAAAATCACGCCGCCCACCTTGATGCCAAAGAGCTTGGCGTGCTTGCGGCCACGCAGCAGCCTGACGATCTCGTCATAGGTGTCCAGGTTCTCGACCATAATGAACGGCTTATCGGCGCCCAGCGTAAAGAAACCCGTAAAGTGCACGGGGCGGTTGGGGGCGACCTTGATCGCCTGCATGCTGATGCCCTTTTCGGTCATGCGCCTTATCAGGCGCTCACCGTGCTTGCCGTCAAAAGCCTTCTCGTCGTTAAAAATCTGGTAGGCACGCTGGCGGCGCGAGGCAACCGGCGTATCGGCACCTCGGTTTTGCTCGATCCAAGCCTGGATGATTGCGATTTCCTCGGCAATCTTGCGGTTGGACATCTCGTTGTGCTGAGTGCGCTGCGGCGCCTTTTTGCCGTCCTTGCCCTCGACCTTAACAATTTGAGTCTGCTGCTCCTTGATCTTAGAGAGCGCCGTAGGCGTAGGGACAACTTTGAGCAGCTGCCTGCCCAAAACGCGGGCAAGGGCAAACGCCGATACCTCGCCGTGGACGGCCGACTCGGGCTGCTGGGTAGCACTATCAGCCGCGGCAGGCTCAGCCTGTGCATGAGGCTTACGCTTGGAATCTGCCCGGGTATTACGTTCCTGCTTGGGCGCAGACGAGCGCTTTTGCGGACGATCGGACTTGGCCTCCTTCGCCGGCTGGCGCTTGACCTGATCCACCGGAGTCTCGGCCTTCTCATCTCCGTTTTGTGTCGCTGTCTTCTCGGCCGCGGCCTCGGCATTTGAGCCACGACCGCCGCGGTGACGACGACGGCGGGGCTTGCCTGAGGCGCTCTCCCCCGCCTGCTTATCAGCGGTCTGTTGAGCTTTGACCTCAGTGTCAGCCGCAGGCTGCGACTCGGAAGGTTGCTGCTCGCGAGCCGCCGGCTCAACGGTTTTCTCGGTTTGTTCGGCCTTCTCGGCCTGAGCGGTCGAAGCCGGCTCGCCCTTCTCCTGACGCCTTACGGGATACGCGCGCCTCGCAAAACCACGCCCGGGACGGCATGAACCCGGAGCCTTCTTGGCAGACTCCTCAACATCGTCTGCAGCCTCGGAAGGCTCTTCAACCTCATGCGCGACATCCTGCTGCGCAGCCTTAAAGTGGGCACCACGGCGACGCTGGGACTCCTGGGCCTCCACGGGCTTTTGCTCCTTCGCGGGCCTCTGCGACTCGGCAGCAACCTCGTTCTCAACAGCCTCGGCATCCGTCTCACCCTTTTGAGCAACGGCACGACGGAAGCGCTCCTGCTGGGCGCGGCGCTGCGCATCGCGCTTGCCACCCCCGCCAAAACCGCCGCGTCCTGCCTTGGCCGTAAAGGCACGCACGACGTTCTCGTCGAGCAACTCATCGGTATCGACATGCTCACGCGGAGCAGCTTCTTCCACAGCAGGCACGTCAGCGGAATCCTCGACGACAAAATCTTCGACGGACTCGGCAGGCTGCTCCTGGGTATCGCGGATCTCGACATTGATGGTATAGAACGCCGGGCGCCCGTTAATGCCGCTGCCCTCGATCTTGGTCACGATATTTGCCGCGATAAGCTCATCGCGCATCGCCTTGGTGTCGCATTCCTTATCGACGGAGCGGAAAATCTGCGCCAGCGCGCTCGACTTAATCTTGAGTGCCTTGCGGCAGAGCAGGTCGTAGGCAACCAGCTTGGCGCGCTCGGCAGAAAGCGATGTCTGGCTGCTCAGACGCTCAGCCAGAGCATCGACATTGTTTTGATTATCGGAATATACCGTCTTGGCCACGGGGCCCCTTTCATATGCACACATATACGTCCATATGGTACAACGCACGAGCCTATCCACGCAAAACATCTGCGAGAACGCCCTTGCACCACCTGTTCTCACAAGAAAAAAGACCGGGTCCGCTTGATTGCGGACCCGGTCTTTCCGAGTCAAATAGATGGGAGATTCAACCCGTCCGACCGACTAGGCCTTGGCGGCCTCGGCGTCGGCAGGAACTTCAGCGGCAGCGGCGCGACCGTACTCGGCCTTGCCCATCTCGGACCACTCGGGCTCCTCGTCGGGCATGGAGCCGGCCTCCTTGCCGAAGAACTCCTTGAGGCAGTTGACGGCGACGATGAGGCCCAGGACCATCAGCAGGACGGCGAAAACGAGCTGCAAGCCCTTGGTGGCGGCGACGGAGACGGCGGCCGTGGTGGCGGTAGCCGGGATGGTGCCGAAGAAGCCGTAAGCCTGGACAGCGGTCATGCAGCCCATGGCGCTCTGGACCAGCGAGGTGAAGGTGCAGCAGAGCAGGAAGGCGACGGGCACGTAGAGCATCCAGCCCTTGCGGCCGGTGCACTTGCAGAACACGGCGAGGGTGATCATGGTCATGCCGCCGAGCAGCTGGTTGGAAGCACCAAAGAGCGGCCAGATGTTGGCATAGCCGCCAAAGGCGAGGGCGAGACCGGGAAGCAGGGTGACGACCGTGGCGAACCAGGGGTTGCCGAGAACCTTCATGTAGCCGGCCTTGGACTCGATGGCCAGGGCGTCGTTGGTCTGGGCAAAGAACTCGGAGAACGAGGTGCGGGCGATGCGGGCGACGGCATCGAGCGAGGTCAGGGCCAGAGCGGAAACGTTCATGGTCATGAAGACGGTAGCGAGCGTGCCGTCAACACCGAAGGCCTGCATACCGCGGGAGATGCCAGCGGCGAAGATCTGGAACGGGGTGGAAGCGACGCCGGCGTTGAGGGCGCCGGTACCGGCGGTGTTCATGTCGGAGAACATGATGCCGGCGACGATGATGGCAAGGATGCCGACGAAGGACTCGACGATCATGGCGCCATAACCGACCTTGACGGCGTCCTGCTCCTTCTCGACCTGCTTGGAGGAGGTACCAGAAGAAACGAGGCTGTGGAAGCCGGAGAGGGCACCGCAGGCAACGGAAACAAACAGGACCGGGAACATCATGCCAGAAGCGCTGGAGAAGCCGGTAAAGGCCGGAGCGGTGATGGTGGCCTGGCCGTTAACACCCAGGACGACGATACCGAGGACAGCGCAGGCGATCATGACGATCATCATGATGGAAGTGAGGTAGTCGCGAGGGGTCTTGAGCATCTGGATGGGCATGGCGCCAGCAAAGACCAGGTAGACCATGACAACGGCGAACCACTGGAACTTGTCCAGGTAGACCGGGAACTGCATACCGACGGCAAACATGAGAACCATGAGGACCACGCCGGTGACGAACTCGGTAGCACCGGTGAGGTTGAACTTCTTCTGGGCCCAACCAAAGGCGATAGCGACGAAGGTGAACAGGATGGAGATGGTACCAGCGCAGCCGGCGGCATAGGACTTGGTGAAGTCGATGGCACCGGTAGCAGCACCAGAAGCGTCAACGGCCGGGGTGAACATGAACGTCTTGCAGACCATGTCGGTGAAGGCGGCGATGACGATGATGCAGAACAGCCAGCAGAACAGCAGGAACAGGCGACGGCCGGTCTTGCCGATGTACTTCTCGATGAGCTGAGCGAGCGACTTGCCGTTGTTCTTCATCGAAGCGTACAGAGCACCAAAGTCGTGGACGGCGCCAAAGAAGATGCCGCCGACGAGGACCCAGAGCACGACGGGCAGCCAGCCAAAGGCCATGGCGACGATCGTACCCGTGACAGGGCCAGCACCGCAGATCGAGCTGAACTGGTGCGAGAACGCGGTAAAGGCGGAGACGGGCGAGAAGCTCTTGCCGTCCTTCATGCGCTTGGCCGGCGTGAGGGCCTCTTTGTCAACGCCCCACTTGTTGGCCAGCCAGCGGCCGTAGCCCAGATAGCCGCAGGCGAGCACCGCCGCGGCCACAACCATGAGCAAAACTCCGTTCATTACATTTCCTCCTCTAAAAAGAACTTCCTAGACATAAAAAATGAGGGCCGTCGGTTGCGCTCGACGGCCCTCATCTTCATCAGCCGCCCGTTATCGTACGGGCTAGCTGTATGTGCTAACCCGCATCAGATAATTACTACGCTGATAATGTTTAGCTGATGCGTGAACATGTCTAAGAAATCCTCTTCAATCATGATGCGAACGATCCGTGCGTGTTCACATCCCCCAGTGGTTGAAAAGGAGTATGAAACTTTAGTTACCTAAAGTCAACGCAAATATGTAATGAATTTTCAACTTTTTTGAATTTCTCGGTATAAAACGCCACTGACCTCGGACTTTACCCGACAATAGTTTTTGCATGAGAGATGCCCCTCGGGAGCCGCGGGAGCTCCCATCTCAAATGCGGAGCAAAGCTCCGCACACCATCTTTTTCTTTCAGCTAAAGCACGCCGGAAAGTCAACGCAGCTGGCTAACCTTGCCAGACGTTGTCGACGCCAAACCAGCCGTAAATTCGACCGAGGCGAAATCTCGCCGTTCGACGTCGATGCCGATCCGAACATGACGCTGTAGTCATACGGGTGCGGTCCCCGACCGGAGGGGCCGGATATAAGGTTTATCGCGAGTTCCGCACGCAAAGAAGGCCACTTAATGTGGCCTTCGTCTTGCGCAGGACTGCCCGAGCAGGCAATCAAATATATTGCGGGCGGGCACGCGGCCCAGTCGGCTTTACGACAGCGCAATACCGCCAAGCCAGCCCCAACGCACGCCAGAGCCAGTACCATAAAAGCTGATGAACGAATCAAGCGACTTAGACGTAATGGCACCCTCGTTGCTCATAACGATGCCGCCGCCAACGTAGATACCCACATGACCGTAGATAAGGCCCGGAGCACCCGTGCCGCTGTGCGAGGAATCGGCCACGATCATGCCCACCTGCAGCGCCGAGCGGTCGGAGCTATAGCACCAGGCGTTGAACATGTCACACGCGTTGCCGCCAAAATAGCCCACGCCGGCATTGCGGAAGACGTTGGTAACCCAGGCAGCACACCAGCCCTGGCCGGGAGAAGGCGTCGAGTAGCACGCATTGACGACGGCCTGCTGCTTGCCCGAACCGCCCGTCTGTTGCGGGGTGCCGCCGGCATACGAGCCGCCACCCGAGCTCGAGCCACCCGAAGAAGAGCCCGTGTTCGCAGAGGCCGCGGCTGCCGCAGCCGCCTTCCTAGCGGCCTCCTCAGCCTGGGCGGCAGCGAGGATCTCGGAATCGCGCTGAGCCATGAGTTCCTTGACGTCGTCGGAAAGACCGTTCAGCACGGTCTGGACTTCTTGCTGCTTGGCCTGCATGTCCTGCATCTGGGCAGTCTGCTGATCCTTGAGCTTCTCCAAGTCGGCCTTCTGCGACTCAAGCTCGGTCTTTTGCGCATCGAGCTCTTCCTGGATGGTCTGAATGTCCTCGATGGCGTCGCGGTCGCTCTTGTTGATCTTCTCAACATAGTGCGCATTGGCGACGAGCTCCTCAAACGAGCCCGAGGCGAGCAGCAGCGACAGGATGTTGGTGCCGCCCGACTTATAGCTGGCGGAAACGCGATCGGAAAGATCGCCGCGCTTCTTTTTGAGCTCGGCCTTCTTTTCGTCAATCTGCGCCTGCGTGCTGTCAATCTGGCCCTGTACGCCCTCGATATCGTTGAGGGTCTGGGCGTTCTTGTTGGCCAGCGCCGCGTATTCATTTGCGATGCTGTCGAGCTGGGCCTGGACCTCGTCAAGCTGAGCCTGGGCCGCATTGAGCTTGTCGGTGGTTTCCTTGGTGGCCTCCGCAGCATGGGCGCGAGCGGGCAGACCAAAAAGAACGGCTGCAGAAGCTGCGCCGAACAGGGCCTTGAGGGCAGTGCGACGCGAAAGCTCCTGGGAAAGGATGGAATCGCTGTTTGGTGACATATCTACTCCGTTACATGTTTATTTATATGTCGCTCAACTTATACATATTAGCGTACATCCGGCGCATCCCAACGATTTCCACGAACGGCAGCAAACCGTATGGTCGGCGGCTCGTATGCAAACGTCAAAGTCAAGGTTACGCCCACGCCAAACATTTCAATGAGTACGTTAGCATGTTCATCTGCTTTTCCTGCCCTGCACCTTTTGGGTGCCCCTGCCTGCGCTATACTCCCCTGAAGAAGTGTTCCTGATTCGATAGGAGACTACATGTCCAAAGCACTCGACCCCAAAGACACCTGCGTCCTCGTAACCGGTGGCGCCGGTTTTATCGGCTCGCACACCGTCGTTCAGCTGCTCGAGGGCGGCTACCAGGTCGTCATCGTCGATGACCTCTCCAACTCCAGCGCCGTCGCCGTCGACCGCGTCAAGACCATCGTGGGCGAAGAGGCTGCCAAGAACCTCACCTTCTACGAGGCCAACGTGCTCGACCGCGAGGCCATGAACAAGATCTTCGACACCCATCAGATCGACCGCGTCATCCACTTCGCCGGCTTTAAGGCCGTCGGCGAGTCGGTGAGCAAGCCCGTCGAGTACTACCACAACAACATCGAGAACACCCTGGTGCTCATCGACGTCATGCGCAACCATGGCTGCAAGTCCATCATCTTCTCGAGCTCCTCGACCGTCTACGGCGATCCGGACAACCCGCCCGTCACCGAAGAGGACCCCAAGAAGCCCGCGACCAACCCCTATGGTTGGACCAAGTGGATGATTGAGCAGATCCTCATGGACGTCCACACCGCCGACCCCGAGTGGGACGTCGTGCTGCTCCGTTACTTCAATCCCATCGGTGCCCATCCGTCGGGCCTGATCGGCGAGGACCCCAAGGGCATCCCCAACAACCTGGTGCCCTACGTCGCCCAGGTCGCCGTCGGTAAGCTCGAGGCCGTTCAGGTCTTTGGCAACGACTACCCCACCCCCGACGGCACCGGCGTGCGCGACTACATCCACGTGTGCGACCTGGCATCTGGTCACGTTGCCGCCCTCAACTGGATGAACGGCAAGACCGGCGTCGAGATCTTTAACCTGGGCACCGGCACCGGCACCTCGGTACTCGAGGTCGTCGCCGCCTTCTCCAAGGCCTGCGGCAAGGAGCTGCCCTACGTGATCCGTGAGCGCCGCGCCGGCGACATCGCCGCCAACTGGTGCGATGCCTCCAAGGCCGAGCGCATGATGGGCTGGAAGGCCCAGTACGACATCGCAGACATGTGCCGCGACAGCTGGAATTGGCAGAGCCATAACCCCAACGGCTTCGCCGACGCCGAGTAGCCACTCCCCCGTGCTAGGTTTTGTGGCATGCCTCAAAACCTAGCACGCGACATGCTCGGCACATGCCGCTTCCTGCATGGGTAGATTTCTAGACATGTCCCAAAAATCTACTGGCCCCGGCCTCCAATGTGAGGTCGGGGCTTTTTAGGAACTCGTTCTCGAGCTCGAGCTCGCGCATGCACTTGCGGGCGGCCCTCATCTCGGCGGTCTCGGTCTTGGCCGCGGCCGCCGCGACCGGGTGGTTGGCCAGTTCCTTCTTTCTGACCGTCACCCATCTTCCCAGGATCTTCTCATTGATGCCGAGGTCGGCGGCAACTTGGGCGATGGGCTTCCCCGACGCGACGGCTAAGTCTGCGGCCTCGGTGCGGTGCCCCGCTGTGCAGGAGAGCCTATCTGCCATGACTGAACACTCCTTTCTTTTTGGCGCTGAAACGATTATCGCCGCTCAACGCCATTCCTCTAAGTCAAGTGTCCTGGGATACAATACAGTTCAAATGGACGAGGAGGATCCGGCGCTCCTCTTGATGAGCCCGGAGAGGCCCCTGGTCGTCACCCTTCCCCGCGCGAACGCAAAGCGGACGGCGGCGAGCCATGTCCTCCCCGCGCGTTCCATTTAGGGAGTCCTCGAGAAGTCGATCTCCCTGTGCGATAATCGAGCTATTGAGTCTCGCGAGTTTAGAGCTGGTGATATGCATTGAAAATCAAGGTGAAAAACATCGGCAGGGTCGCTGAGGCCGATATCGAGATTAATGGCATTGCCGTGATCGCCGGGGAGAACGGGACGGGGAAAAGCACGGTTGGAAAAGCGCTTTATGCGGCCTTCAACAGCATGTCCGATTCGGAGAACAAAATCGACCGCATGAGGCGCAATAGTGTTGAACGCGCCATCAGGAAGGCATATGTGGGAGGCCCTCTCGACTCCACGTCTCGCCACAGGCGAACTGCTGGAAGAATGAATGGTTTCATCGACAGGGTTTTTTCGGGCGAGTGCACGAGGGACGAGCTTATTGATGAGATAAAGGAGTATTACGGGGAGGAGATCTCCCGTGAGATCGAATCCGATTTCACGAATGGCGTAGCAGGAGTTGCCGATCAGATTATCGAGATCATGGATATCTCCGATGATGAGGTATTTCGTGCGATTGCGACAAACAGGTTCCAAAGCGAGTTCAACGGCCAGATCAATTCGGTTTTCGGCGAAGAGCCCGGGAAGGTCGAACTCCAGATAAAGGACGCATCTACGGTTTTCTCGGTTGCAGGTGACGAGGTGGCGGAGGTGCACGATAGGAGGGTTTTGCGATTCAGGGCGCATTATCTGGACGACCCGTTCCTGATCGATTCTCTCGGAGGGCCCTACGGCCCCGCTTTTCGGTTCAGGCCCCTCCTTGGACACCAGGAGGAGCTGCGGCAAGATTTGATTCAGGCGACCATCCGTAACGATGACAGCGAGTCCTCGCTGTTCGACGAGATCGCGAAGGAGCGGCACCTGAAGGTTCTCATGGACAAGGTCTCCTCCTTATGTCCGGGGTATTTCGAGAGGAGCGAAAGTCGCGGTCACCTTACGTATCTCGAAGAGGGCTTCGCTCGGGGGTTGGAGCCTGGGAACCTTTCTGCTGGCTTGAAGACGTTCGCCATCATGAAGGTGCTCTTGAAGTCCGGCGCGCTAGATGCCGGAGGGACTATTATCCTCGATGAACCCGAGATTCATCTTCATCCTGCATGGCAGCTGGCCTTCGCCGAGATAATCGTGCTGCTCCAGAAAGAGCTCGGGATGCACGTCTTAATGAGCACCCATAGTCCATATTTCTTGAATGCGATCGAAGTGTATTCTAAGAAGCACGCTGTTGATGGATTGTGCTCATATTATCTTGCGGAGACCTGCGCTGATGGACGCTCTCGCTTTGCCGAAATAACCGGCTCGACTGAGGTCGCCTACGAGAAGCTGGCGGCTCCTTTTGATACGCTTGAGAGGGAGGAGTACGGCCTTGAGTAGCGACCTGTGCGCCTCCTGCCCTCATCCGAACTCTCCCGTGGTGCCAGATGGCAGCGATGGTTGCTCCCGTTGCAGGACCTGTATCCTAAGGGACTGCACGTCGACCATCTCCAAAACATCCAGAGACGGGAGCGTCTCTCTTGTGGATGACGATTTGCCTGTTGTCAATTTTGACTCTGTTAAAGAATGCTACTGCAAGAAGGTCAATAGGTGGATGCAACTCCCGCGCTCCGCCGATGCGCTGTATTGCGATCGGGAAACGTTATATCTAGTCGAATTTAAAAACGGCAGTCTGAAGGAGACGCTGGGGAAGAGGCTCAATCCCAAGGATGACGAAGAGCTTGGTATCAATCTTGGCCAAAGGGACGCCCTCATCGAGAAGTGCAAGGACAGCGTTTTGATCTGCTCGGACCTGTGGGGAAAGAGGACGAGATGGTTTCGCGAGCACTGCGTCTTTGTTTTGGTATACAACGAGGACAAGAACAAGACCGCGTTGAAGCGGGTTGCCAGCTCGATTAGGAAAAAAGCGCGTTTTGGGCTTCCTGACAAATTGAAAGGTTTTTGCGTGAAGGATGTCTTGACGCTAACCGAAAAGGAGTTTTCGACATCGCTCCTTTCAACTTGGCGAGACGCAGAAGAAATCGCGGAGGTCGACGCGTAGGAGACCGAAAGGCATCCGGTGGCTATTTGCTCCCGATATCGATCGTTCGTCTGCAGTCGGTTTTCTTTCCGCTGCGCCCGCCAGTTTGCGATGAGTCGCGCACCGTGTGAAGCTCAACACGGATGAAATACAAATATAATCCCCCCTTGCACTGTGTTGATAAATATTGCTCGTCGAACTCATCTGAACTGGGCTTTCTTGCATAGAACTGCCTGAACCTGAGCGTTTTCGGGTATCGCATTGCCCGATCGAGCACCATCGCGACCTTCTCAAGCTTGTCCTCGGGCGGACTCATAGCCACAGCCCCGCATGTCGTCCCGGTTGGAGCCGGGATGAGCCCTCAGGAAGCACTGCATGAAGTAGCGCATCCGGTTCACGGGCCCCAGCGGGTTCTGGCCGTCGGGAACGCCCTTGAGCAGCTTCGCGTTGTAGTGCTGGCTCTTCAGTGACAGATTGTTGACGGGAGCCGTGTGGCGCCCGGCTCCATGTCGTGGATGAGCGTGGAGCCGGGCGCCACACGGCTCCCGAACGTCGCCAAGGTCTTCGCCCTGCTTGTCTTGCCAAGGCCCTCCCGGATGAAGATTGAATTGCCTGGCTCATCGCAGCCGAGCGCGACACGGCCTCTACCCGAGACCATCATCTCTACACATAGCCCATCATTCGACAAGAACGCGCAGTTTGTCCTGCATAGGCGCATGGTGTCCCCCTCCGCCGCAAGAGGTGAGCAAAAGAGAGGCTCCCCTCGCCACTACCGGACAAAGGGACCTCTCTGGGGAAACACGCTATAAAACCTTCTTGCCGGGCGGTCGAGTACAGCACCGACGGCGTACCCGTGGAGACCTACCCAGAGCCCACGCCATTTCAAGTTTCTTGGTCTTCAACGCCACAATCCGATAATCATCCAGCCGTCGAAATGACCTCGTCACAGGCGGCAAGCATCTCCTCGTCATGAGTGACAACGATTACAATATGGTCTCTCTTAATTTCATGAAGCAATTTGATCAGCGCGCCTCGACTCTTCGCATCAAGTGCTGAGGTCGGTTCATCAAAAAGCATAACGTCCGGCGATTTCAACAGCTGTCTCACAATTGCAATCTTTTGCTTCTCGCCGCCGGACACCCCTCCTTTCCCGCCGTCAAGCATCGCCGTTGCCCCGTTCTCCACAGAAGCAACCATTTCGTCTAGCCCCAATATGACAAGCATCCGATTCAGCTTATCCATCTCGTAATCATCAGAAAGCAGCGTAAGATTATCGAGAATCGTCCCCTCAACGATAGGGGGTTCTTGCTCCGTAATGCTGACTCGACACCGCCGCAATGCATATCGATCGATGCAACGCTGTGACACCCCGTTGTAGCGAACGGCCCCTTCTGTGTCATCTGGATATAGCCCCAATATCACTGACAGCAGCGAGCTCTTCCCCGAACCATTCGGCCCCGAGATTCCATATAGCCGACCCCTGGAAAACGCGAGCCCCTCAATGCTTAACGCGACCCTTTCCGCCCCTGGATAACGTAGCTTGATGTTCTCTAGACGGATTTCCTCAATCGGACCAAGCGCCAATTTGCCATTCGCTTCCACCGGGACATCCCAAATTCTTTTCAGCCGCTCATAGCATACGCGATTAGTCTGGTAATCCCTTCCCCAGCCCAACAAATACTGTACCGCTGAGCTTAAGTTCGAATAATATCCAACAGCAGTCACGAGAAAACCAGGCAACAGTCTCCCGCCCATCACTTCAACCGCGCCCACAGCAAGAAGACATCCTTGAGCGGCGGAAGCGACCAACGCGTTGCCAAAGGTAAATCTAGACCCTACTTCCTGATTTGCTCTCATCGTTGGATAGAGCCCATTAAAAGCTTCGACCAGTACAGCGCGGGACCTATCGAACAAAGCATGTTTGCGGATGAAATCAACTTTCTCCAACTGATCTTGTAGACAGGAAAAAAACCTCGCGCTCTGCTCTTGTACGTCAAAACTTCTCTCAAACAGCCTTGCGCGTGAAACCGCATAAAAAGCGGCACTCGCTGCCGCAAGAACAAGGCAGACCACACTCAACTTGATATTCAGGCTACCGAGAACAAACAGGGCGGACAAAAGGGTGATAACGTTGCTTGAAACCCCCACAACCGAGTTGATTACGAAGATGACAAGGTCATTAGCGTCGTGATTGATTTGCTGGTTATAATACGACGCGTTGAAGCCCTCGAAGAATGCCTGGGGAAGGTGCTTCACGTGCTCAAGCGTATCCGCATTTAAGCCGAACCCCGCATGCGACTGAAGGTTGATGTACAGCATCTCTGAGCAATACACTAGTCCCGCTCGAACCGCTTGGACCGCAACCAAAATAAGGCAACAAACGAGAACGGCGGCAAGATCGGCGCTGGCCGGCATCGCCAATCGGTTTACCACTATGCCGGTAAGAAAGGGACCCGCAAGCGCAAGCAGCCCGACCAAAACTGTTACGACAAGATAGGCGTAGAATCGACCGCCCAGTATATATTTTCTACAGAGATTAAGCATCAGCCTCATTTTGCCCCGCACCCCGTTTTGCCGTATTCATCATCTGGGAGAGCAGCATTTTTTGCTCGGCATCATACCGGAAGGAAACGCAACGTTTCCCCTCACCGTTTAAGGCGTGGTTGGGGCACCCTCCCATGCACATGGGAAAAGCAAAGCACTCTTGGCATTCCGGGTCATCCGGCTCATATGCCATCCAGTTAATCATGTTCTTGCTCAACATTGGCGGCTCGAAAATAGTTCCGACCCTCCGCTCCTTCATTCCAATGTCATCCCAGCACTTATACAAATCTCCGACGGGATCAACCACGTACGAGTTGATTCCAACGGCGCAACATATCCCGAAATTCGTCCCACCAAAAGGTTGAACTTTGAAGCCCCGCGCAATTGCCCTTTTATAAAACTCAGTCTCCTCATACGAGAACTCTTTTACAGTAAAGCAGTGGCTGTCGTTCGCACATACCTGATTGATATCGTCAACAGGGGCTAAATAGAAGTGAACCTTATTCATCAGGCCATTTAGCTCGAGATAATCCAATAGCTCTTGAGCGGCCTCGATGTTGGTCTTGTCGACGTTGCTCCTTATCGAAATATCGATGATGTCGGCACACTCTTTGACGTTCTTGAGAATACGTTCGTATGTAGGGCTTCCGTCGTGAAGAATCCTTCTCGAATCGTGATCCGACTTCGATCCATCTATAGTCACTTGCGCGCTCGTCACACCACATGCCGCGAGCCTCCTTGCAACATCAGGCGTCAGCAGATAGCCATTTGTCACTATCGATGCGGAATATTCACACGTTGGCCCCACGACATCTTTCAGATCCGACGTAATCCGTTCGATCATCTTCATTCCGAGCAGAGGCTCGCCGCCGTACCATCCAACTGAGAGACTTGCGATACCAGGATAGTAATCTTTCACGAACTTGGAGAGCTGTGTCAAAACCTCCTCGCCCATCGTCGTGTACGCCTGTCCCTTTTCATAGCAGTAGGGACAGCAAAAGTTGCAAGCCATCGTTGGCGCAATGGTAAGGGACAGAGCAGTATTCGCAAAGCGCGCGGCGCGACTTTGCAACCTGATCTCCCCAAGCTCGTCCCTCTCCTCATTGACTAGGATGCCTCCCCTTATCAGCTCCGCGACAAGATCATCGGCATCCCGAACGTCCCCTTCTTGAATCCTTTTGAATTTCTGCGCGTATTCCGGATTTAACGACAGGATGCCGCCGGTTCGCGCATTCATGATAAGAAGACTTCCGTTATGTTCATGCACCACATTAAATTGCGACAGTTTCACTTCGCACCATCTCCATTTCCAATCAAATCCATATCGACCCTCAGACGCTGCGCATACGCCAGCGCACTACCTTCTTCGATAAAAACTGCACGAAAGCAGCAATAGACATGCGAGCGACACGATGACCGCATGGCCGCATGCAGCCATCAGGACCGTCCCGCCGGCAGCCCCGCACGCCCTCATCCAATAAGCCATGTGAACCGGGGGTAAAACGGTTGGGAAACTCATCGCGATAACAAGGCCCGCGAACGTTGCGACCAGCAAGGCTCCCGACACAAGAGATCTGATCCTGAACACCTCATATGCAACCGCAACCATCAGCGTATAAGCGGCGTCTATAACGATATTCGACAGGAGTGCCGAGGTCACATTACCAACCGTAAGGCTGTCTAGACCGCTTCCGGAGCACACGGCAAAGACCGCAGCGACACCGAGAGTAAACGCGATGTAGGGGCACAGCGTATACACTTCGCAAGCCAATGTCTTTGCCGCAAACAGCTGCCAGCTGCGGAAGCCCCGAGCAATCGAAACTCCCCTTGCCGACACGCTCGTCGCATCACCGAATAGCGTCCCCGCCACAACAACAGAGACGATTGGGAAGAACACCGTATGCGCCATGGAGACGACACTTAGCCAGGAAGAGATACCCGTTGGCCCAACCCCTATCGAGAAAAGATAGCCCGGATCGGCGGAAAAGCCAAAGAACTGGCCCTCTCCCCCTGCGGAGACCCATGCGCCGGACCCGGCAAACACATAAATCCCCGCGATGCCCAAATACATCAGCGCTATTATCACGGCGAGTTTCATTCTCCTTGCGCGGAACAGTTCCGCCCTGACCGACATCCCAAGATTCATCGAACCGCCGTCCTTACAAATAGCGAGACGAGCGCAACTCCAACCGACACAAGAACAGTGCCGCCCGCATACAGCAAAACCTGAATTACACCAACATTCTGCATACTCAGGGAACACAGGTTCATCAGGTAATACACGGGCGAGAGCATGAGCAGCAAGCTGGGCTGACCGCTTCCGTATGTACTTGGGAACCACACCATCACAAATGTCGAAACCGCTATTGCAACGACGCTGCTCGCCACCACACTCCTCGTGAGCAAATACAGGGCGAAGGTAGCGGCGTACATCGAAATGAGCAGCAGCGCGATCATCAGCGCAATCGATACAAATTGGGCAAACCCTGAGCACGAGGCCCCAACGTCCCATTGGGCCATCTTGGTTAAATACAGCGCAGTCGTAGAAAGAAGATACACGGCACCGACCAGAGTGCAGTTCACCAACAGCTTCGTGATCACAATCGCCGCCTGCGACACCCCTCGCGATCTCGATACGGCGTAAGCCACGGATTCAAAGTCTCTCGACGTAGCGTAAACCGCGTAGAGAATCGTCACCGGAATCCAGACCACTGTAGACGCAAAAGACGTCCGGGCAACAGAGCCCAAAACGTCCCCTGCATCCACTAGGTTTCCAATAAAACCTATAGCCCCTCCAAGCGTATACGGGTCATCACCGGCGACCATGATCAGCACCTCAGACGAAGTCGCAGCCGCAACCACATACAGCACAGCCGCAAGCGCAATCATCAGAGCGGTCGCCGGGTGCCTGGCGAGCAACCATACCTCGCTCCGAAAAGCTGAGATGAACTCGCGTTTCATCACAGCTCGCTCTCTCGACCGATGAGCTCCGAATAAAACTCCTCAAGGCTCTTCCTATGAGAATACGCCTCCGCAACCCTCACACCTGCGGTCGAGAGCGCTTCGATTGCAATGCCCCGCCCTTCCTTTTTCTCCTCATAGCGCATAAGGACGCTGCCGTCCGGCAGAAAAGAATGTGAGGTCTCATCTCCGAGAACCGATCTCGTTCGCTCCAGATCGTCCACATGCAACACGAAACCACCGCGGCATGACTTTTCCAGCTGAGGTGCGGTCATCCTTCGAATGAGGCGACCATGACTTATGAAGAGGTAATCAGTTGCCAGCTTGTGCATCTCCTCAAGATTGTGGCTGGATACGAGAATCGTTTTACCTTGATCTTTGTTAAGATGCGTAAGGATTTTTCTTACTTCGACTATCCCCATCGGATCCAGGCCGTTTGTCGGCTCGTCCAGGATCAACAGCTCCGGATCGCCCAGCAACGCTATGGCCAGATCGAGACGCCTCCTCATTCCCATTGAGAAGTTCTTCACTTTCTTCCCGCCGGCCTCCCCCAAACCGACGGTTGATAACACACCGTCGATGGAACGATCGGTGGGAAGCCCCCACTCAATACAGCGAACGACCAAGTTGTCTCGCGCGGTCAGATTAGGATACGAAGCATTGAGGTCAGGCATATAACCCAGCCTTTCCCTGCAGCTCCGTATTTCACGTCTCCCGGTTTGCCCAAACATCGAGATCGTTCCTGACGATGGCTCCGAAAGCCCCGTGATCAATCGAATTAACGTGCTCTTGCCGGCACCATTCTCCCCAATGAGTGCACACAGCTCGCCTTCCATTAAAGAGAACGAGACTGATTTAACCGCTTCAAACCCGCCATATCTCTTGGATATGGCACGCAATTCAACTGGGACTTCCCGCATGGACGACATCCTCCCCGTCAATAAAAAGGGACGACATGGCAATTGTGCGGGGTTATAGGTAACGTCGGTTCGCCCCCCCCATATTGCAATGCCACATCGCCCCTCAGGCGCTGCTGGCCAAAATATCTTTGAACAGTCTGTGCACGCCGTACG
>ENA-ORTN01000863-ORTN01000863.1-human-gut-metagenome-genome-assembly--contig:-NODE-863-length-32768-cov-17.140464_pt1 | contig 32768 bp, 16 predicted proteins | sample MGYA00242070_ERZ509189 | MGnify/ENA primary metagenome ERZ509189 (study PRJEB26280, sample SAMEA2338821) | human gut metagenome | biome: human gut; feature: human-associated habitat; material: faeces...
TGGAGGCGATGCCGACAAGGTCGACAAAACCCATGGCGAAGAAGCAGAACATCACTGGGATGAGATATATGGTCTTGGTTGATTTCATAAGTTATTTGTTTAAAGGATATACAACGAGCGAGGCCGACTTCTTCTTGCCGTCGCACTTAACTGATATGCTGTTGTATGGCTCTGACGGGAACACGAGGTTGGTCATAACCGAGCGTCCGCCGTTGGCAAAGGCCTCAACGCTGCAGTTGTCTACATAAAGGCGCAGCTCGTTGAGCTTAGATCCTACAACGGGAGCCACAGACACGGCAGGGAACTGGTCGCTGAACGAAACGTTTCCGCTCTTGCGGCGGTCGAAACTCAGAGTGCCTTTGGCTGCATCATACATCATGCTTACGTTCTCGCCCTTTGTGTTAGAGAGCACAAGCTCAACGTTGCCGGCATTGTCATTGCCCAGAGTGAGCACCACCTCATAGGTGCCGCGCGGCTTGCTGAACATCTTGCTTATGGTCTTCGAGCCTGAAATATTCTTCTTCACGGCAGCCTTTCCTCTCATCTTCTCGTTCTCTACAGAAGGCTTCGAGGCCAGATATTCTGTCGTTCCGTCTGTATAGAGATACAGGTCGCGCGCAATGGTATTGGCACTTCTATACTGCTGTGTGGGCGCCTGGTTGGCATACTGCCAGTTGCTCATCCAGCCTATCATTATGCGGCGTCCGTCGGGAGCATTGTCAAAAGTTACTCCGGCATAGTTGTCCTTGCCATAGTCGGCCCATTTTGTAACCTCGGGCTTTGTGTCACAGGTAAACTTGTGGCCGTCGAATGTTCCGGTGAAATACTGTGTGGCGCTGCCGCCTGCAGGTCCGCCGGGGTTTATGTTGCACACAAGCACCCACTTGCTGTAGTTCTTGCCTTCAACAGGCAGTTCAAAGAGGTCGGGGCACTCCCACACGCCCTCATGGCATCCGTAGCCCTTGCCGAAGCTGCTCTCATAGGTCCAGTCTTTCAGGTTGGCCGAAGAGTATATGCGCATCTCCTGCCCTGCTGCCAAAATCAGAATCCAGCGGCCGCTCTTTTCGTGACGGAACACGTGCGGATCGCGGAAGTCTGGCACGTCGGCAGTCAGAATTGGGTTGCCGTCATATTTGGTAAATGTCTTTCCGTTGTCAGTGCTGTAGGCCATGCTCTGCGTCTGGTTCTCGCCTGCCGTGGTGTAGAATGCCACTACGGCTCCGGCACCAAACCCGGCGGTATTGTCCTTGTCAACCACACAGCTGCCGCTGAAGATTGTGCCAAGGCCGTCGGGTTCAATAGCCAAGCCTTCGTCGGTCCAGTTTACGAGGTCACGGCTTGAGGAGTGTCCCCAGGTCATGTTCTCCCATTGTGAACCGTACGGATTGTATTGATAATAAAGATTGTATACGCCGTCTTTATAGAACATTCCGTTAGGATCGTTCATCCAGCCGTATGCAGGCGTGTGATGATATGCGGGACGGAACTTCTCGCGGTTAGCAGTGTCAAAGGTGTCGGCATATGAAATGTTCTTCCAGCAGGCATAATCCTTCATTGCCGTAGGCTTGCCGTCAACTCCGTTTACATGGAAGTCGAACAAAACCTTCTTGCCGTCAAGATTCGAGATGTCCAGCGGAACGTAATAGTCTATATTGTCTGTGGCAAGCTTTACGTTCAATGTCTTTACAACGTTATTGTCAACAATCACTTTGACATTGGTTATTTCTGATGACTCCTGCACAGGCAGCAGCACGTAGCGGCTATTGCCCTCAGCGCGCATAATACAATGCGACTTGCTCAGGAAAGACACATTACAATTCTGTGCAGCCACCTGAAAAGAGGCTGTTCCAAGAAGTAATGCTACAAGTATGTTTCTTATTTTCATGATTATATTCTTTATATATCCTAAAAATTTTTCTCTATTCAAGACGGACGGTTAATATTTTGCAGGTTCTGATCAGAGCTGTTATTTGTTCAAAATACGTTTCAGCACTTAACAAGGCACACTCTTCTGTTATGCTGTATCCTTTATGAATCTGCAATGTCGGCAGCATTCCTGGACGCTGCCACTACACGACCGCCGTCATTATAATTTTACCAATGTATACAATATTGGCAATATCCTTTTAAAAACAATCTTATTACCTTTAAAAGATACATCCGCACGAAATCTTATGCAAAATACACCGCACATCCGCCGGATGTATCTTCATCAACTTAAAATACCTATCATCTTCTATTCCATGAATGCAACCGGCAATTATCCTTTAATCATAATTCTGATTCTGGGTGTATAATCCAGGTATGTAGAACAACTGATTATAAGGTATCGGGAAGAACTCGTTCTTGCCTGCCGTAAAGTGAGCATCGCGGTAATACTGTCCGTAATGCTGTTCCCTGGCACTTGTAACATTGCCGTTTTCATCGTATGATACTGGCGCGCCTTCCATCACGTTGCCGTTGTGGTCGAAGAAGCTGTATGTAGAGTTCTGCTCGCTTGCGAAGTAAGCGTTAAGTGTCTGAGAAGCAACACCCCAACGGCGCAGGTCGAAGAAGCGTCCGTTCTCCATAGCCATCTCAAGACGGCGCTCCCAGCGCAGGCACTTGCGTGCGTTCTCCTTGTTGTCGAAATACGGAGAAACAGGATATTCTGCTATCTGGCACTGGTCGGCAGCATATTCAATGTGCTTGTTCACAGAGTTGGCAGCACGGCGTCTGATATCGTTGATGATGACGCGGGCCTCAGACAGACGGCCGAGTTCGATGAGTGCTTCAGCACGCATAAGCATGACATCTGTATAACGTATTACATAGTCGTTTGTTGCAAAAGCCTGCCATGAATCATTGAATGTTTCACCCTTAGAACGCTGCGGAACTTCCTTAAGCGATGTATAATAGCCATAGTCGGTAGCGTCGCGAGAGTTAGCCATAGTCTGCGTATATTCCTTCTCGTATTTGTATGGGAAAGATGGCATGCCTACAGTATGGAACAATCTCGGATCCCACTTCTGTGCAGTAGGCTGTCCGTTGATAGGATAGTCAACACTGTCGTTGTAATTGTCAAACATTGGCAGACCGTCCTTTGTCTTGAAGGCATTTACGAGGTTCTGAGAAGGCTTGTGGAAATCCCATCCGCAAGACCACATACCCCAGCAGCCGTTAAGCATTACCGACCAGTTGGCACGGCCGTAAGTAGTATGGTCGTCCTCATAGTCAGAACACTGTACTGCAAACACAGACTCTTTACTGTTCTTATATTCGGGAAGGAAAATGTCGCCATAATCCTCGAGATAACCGTAATCAGAGTTGACAACTTCGTCGGTGTATATCACAACGCTGTCCATATAGTTTGTGTTGATGTGGTCAACACCTGTACCTGCTTCATATCCGTTACCCCATGCGAGGTTAAGATAGCATTTTGCAAGGTATGCAGCGGCTGCCACCTTGTTGGCACGGCCGTCCTGTCCCGGCTCTTTTACCGGCAAAACATCGTAAGCAACCTTAAAGTCGCTGATAATCTTGCCGAAGAGTTCTTCATAAGTGTACTGGTCATTTCTTACAGGCTCCTGTGTTCCGTCGTCTTCTACCCTCTCATCAATCCAAGGTATTTTACGGAATACGGTGAGCAGCTTATAGTAGAAATGACCACGGAGGAATTTAACCTCAGCCACACGCTGGCGTGTAGTCTCGGCTCCGAGCTTGCTCTCGCCGTTACGTTCAAGTGACAGCAATGCACGGTTGCAGCGAGACACGGCACAATAAAGATGATACCACAGCTCGTCCATCTCACCCGGAGTGGTAGAAGTCAGTGTTGTCCATATATCCATGGCATGATATCCTGTATCATTAGGTCCGCTTCCGCCCTTAAGACAGTCGTCAGACGTTATGTCTCCATAAGGAAAGAGATTAAACGGATATGAGAACCAGCAGTCGCCGAGCATGGCGTAAGCAGAGGTAACCATTCCTTCAGGATCAGAAAAGGCCTTATCCTCGTCTACCACAGCAGTAGGAGTATAGTCAAGAAAATCGTCACAGCTTGTCAGCGTAAAGCCCAGGACGCATGCTGCTAATATGCTATATATCTTTTTCATTTTGATAAATCGTTAAAATGTTAGAAACTTAATTGTAATCCGAATGAGAGTGATGTTGACAACGGATAGTTCCAGTCCGGGTTCTCCGGATCAGGACATGTAAGGCTTGAACTCTTTATTGTAAGCAGGTTCTGGCCTGAAAGATAAACGCGTGCACTTGTCATCTTAAGCTTTGAAATAAGACTTGAAGGGAATGTGTATCCCACCTGCAGCGTACGCAGTTTCAGATAAGATCCGTTCTCAACGAAATAGCTTGATGCGCGGCCTTCGTCGGCTGTATTGGTCGTTGACAGCCTCGGGATGGTTGAGCCGGTATTGTTGGTGTTCCATGCGTTGAGCAGTCGGTTACCCTTGTTAGATCCTGCGTCAGTAACAGCCCAAAAGTCTGTCTGGAATTTCTGGTTGTTATAAACATCCTTGTCGTAAACGCCCTGCCAGAACATGCTCAGGTCGAAACCTTTATATGTAAGGCCTATGTTGATGCCATAAGAGAACTTAGGAACGGGATTGTAGATCCAATCCTGGTCATCAGAGTTGATAACACCATTCTTGTCGAGGTCGGCGTATTTAAGTCCGCCCACACGCGCATTGGCCTGACCGGATGCATTAACTTCCTCTTGTGTCTGATAAAGTCCCTCAACAACGTATCCTACTATTGAACCATAAGGCTGTCCTGACTCTACGAGATTCTCCTTAGACGTATGAGCATAAGAGCCTGTTGCTGTTTCGGGCAGTGATGTAACCTTGTTGCGGAAGAAGTCGGCGTTGGCGTTGATATCGAGTCCAAGTCCGCATGGCAGTGTCTTGCGGTATCCGAGCATAAACTCCATACCCCAGTTGCGCAGCGAAGGACCATTCATCCATGTTGCACCACCCTCGCCCTTTGTACCGATATATGCCGGATTGATAAGCATGTCGTCGACATCCTTGATATACCAGTCGATAGAACCATAGAGCATGTTGTGGAACAGCGTAAAGTCTGTACCTATATTATATTGTGTGGCCGACTCCCACTTCAGGTTTGCATTAGGCAGCTGTGTGGCACGGTATCCAGAAGGGAATGTGCCCGAGCCCTGAAGGAAAAGGTCATAGGCTGTAGAGGTTATACGGTCTAATCCATAATCAGCGACATACAGTCCGAATTGTGCGTTATTGTCTATAGCCTGGTTACCGGTCTTACCCCATGACAAACGTATTTTCCAGTCGTCTAACCAGTCTTTTTCAAGCAGTTTGGATACACGGAAGCCTAATGTGGCTGCGGGGAATGTACCCCAGCGGTTGCCCTTGCCGAAACGTGAAGAACCGTCGCGGCGCATCGTGAACGAAGCCAAGATAAGATCATCATAATTATAGTCAACCTTACCGAAGAAAGAAGCGAGTCTGTATCCTACCATTGCGCCGGCAACGCGGGCTGTGCCTGTTGCAGCGTTAGGCCACATATAGTCAGGATCTTCGAGTGCATAGCCTTCATTGTAGCCAGACCAGTCGATAGAGTTCTGCTTTGACAACTCGACACCCAGCAGAACAGAGAAATCATGCTTGTCGGCAAGCGTAAAGTTGTAAGTGGCTGTGTTAGACCATGTCCAGTTCATATCATTCTTGTTAGAGAGCGTTGTGCTTGCAACGTTGTTGTTGACGATATCTGAATGGAATGTATGATTCATCGACTGTATAAAAGATGTATAGAAGTCGATACCGAAACTTGAACGGAGCACAAGGCCTTCAATCGGCTTCAGCTCTACGTATGCATTACCGAACAGACGCCAGTAGTCAAGATGGTTATCACGGTTCTGATACATCTCACGGAGCGGGTTCTGACGGTCGGACATGCTTCCTACAGGACCACCGAATGTTGTTCCGTCAGTCTCATATACCGGCACGATAGGGGCCATTTTCAAGGCATTCTCCATTGGCGCACAGTCTACTTGTCTAGACCATGTTATGGTGAAGTTTTCGCCTACTGTAAGATTCTTGTTAATGTTGTAAGAAGAATTCATTCTGGCAGAAATATTCTCAAACGAAGTATACTTCAATATACCCTCGTTCTTTTTGTATCCTAAAGAGAATAATGCCGAATATTTGTCTGTTGCGTTAGATATAGACAGGTCGTAGTTCTGAGAGAAGCCTGTACGCGAAATCTCATCAAGCCAGTCTGTATCTGAATATTTCATTGTTTTTGCGCTGTTGATAAATCCGTCATAACGGCCGTTTACAGTATAATTCTCATACTGTTCTGTTGCCGGATTCCATACCGTGATAGGGGTTCCGTTGGCGGCGTTGAGATTAAGTCCGTAGTTGGCTGCATATGTAACAGGGTCTATTCCGTCGTTCAGGGCTGCCTGAGCCATTGCAGTGGCATATTCGGCAGAATTACACAGGTTCATCAATGACTGTGATGTGTAGAACGAAGCCGTAAGATTTGCAGAAAAGTCAACCTTCATCTTGCCGCCTTTCTTACCCTGCTTTGTCGTGATAATGATGACGCCGTTAGACGCGCGCGAACCATAGATAGAAGCCGAAGCCGCATCCTTAAGCACCTGCATGCTCTCAATGTCGTTAGTGTTAAGAGAGTTGAGAGACATTGTTGTTGGCACACCGTCGATTACGAAAAGCGGGTCTTGTGAAGAGTTGAACGAACCGATACCACGTATTCTTACTGTTCCTGTTCCTATTGGCGAACCGTTGCCTGTAACGGTCATACCCGGAACACGGCCCTGCAATGCACGCATCGGGTCGGCATCCGGACTTGTCTTCAGGTCGTCTGTCGAAACTACAGACACAGATCCTGTAAGGTCGGCTTTACGCTGAGTGGTATAACCTGTTACAACAAGTTCGTCCATAATGTTTCCGGCTTCCTCGAGCTTTACAACCATGTTCTGACGCGCCGGAAGCGTCACTGTGTTGTAACCTACATAAGAGATTCTGATCTTGGCGCCTTCCTTCACCTTTAATTTAAAGTTTCCGTCTATGTCGGTTACAGCACCGTTTGTCGTACCTTCTTCAAGCACACTGGCTCCAATAACCGTCTCACCTTGATCGTCTTTCACCGTACCGCTGACTTCCATCGTTGTCTGAGCCGTGGCATACAAGCCGAAACTCATTAAGACGAAGAACAGCACAATACGCTTTACGCTTGATAGCATTAGTTTAATGTTCTTCATATTTTTACTGCGTTTTTATGGTTTAATAAATTGTTTATCGTGACTTTTGTCGTGAGCAAAATTATTTAGATTATGAAATTTCTGTTAACAATTTTATACCAATGAATTAAAAATTTCGTTCATGTAACAAAATTTACACACTTTGTACGATTTCTGTGGTCTGTTTTGCCCGTTTCATGGCCAATAAAACCTAAAAGGACTACACACTTATTAACATTTTCTTTATATTCCTTGATGCGGCAACAGAGATATGCCGTGGCTGGACACGGCGGCAGGACAGGAATGAACAGACAGGACGAACAATAATGCAGACGAATCCCGAAGATAAATATGAGGTTAAGAAGTTTTGTTTTGTCTGGTTGGCACCGGGAATGAAAAGGGGCGCAACATAGCATTATGCCACATTGCACCCCGACATTTAGTTTCTTATATAAGGATTATTGCAGTGCTATTATCTCACCGTAATCTTTGTAGAACGGCCGTCAACTGTAACGACATACAATCCTTTGGCAACAGCAACCCTTACATCAGCCACACGGCCGGCATAAAGCTGCGCACCGCCTGCATTGAAGATTCTTACATCGCTTTCGGCCGGAGCATTGACAACTATCTCGTCATCTGAAGCATATACCCTGACACCGTCGGTCAATGTAGAACCGATACCGCTAGTCTGCTTTTCACCAACCGTCATATTGTCTATCAATATGTCGTGAGTGATGGCGGAAATGCCCTTGAAACTTAGACGTACATTCTTCTCACCCTTAAACTTATCGAGCGACACGGTCTGCTTTGTCCAACCTGCAGCATCGTAGCCGGATACATGTAATGCACTTGTAAGGGCCTCATACTCGCCATTGTCCTTCGAAGCCTCAACCACGATAGCATCATCAGTCTGGTCACCATCAATCTGATACATATAGAACGTCAGCTCAGGATTTACCAACTTGCTCAAGTCTATCTTCTCACTAGTGAACCTTATGACATCGCCTTCGGCAAGGCTTGTAGAGAGGAATGCGGCAAAACCGCCATCACCATCCTGAGCCTCAACAGAGGGATATGAAGGACAACTTGCGCCTGTACCCCACGCAGCGTCGTAGCCCACAACCTTCTCGTTCATCCACAGATGCGTGGGCTCACCTCCGGCAAACGACTCCTTAAACGGTGTCAGCGAAGACTCGCCTATGAACATAAGGTTCGAACTTGTTATTCTGCCGTAACCAACTTCATTATAGGGCTGTATGATATAGTAAACAGGCTGCTGACCATAACTTGTGTCAATTCCTTTATCGACAAATGTCGTACCTGAGAAATCGTCATCGAGAACCTCACTGCCATTACGCTCTATATAATATTTTACATCGCCGTATTCAGAATCTGCCTTATCCCATGAGATTGTAACAGAGTGGTCATCGTTCTCTACCAGGGTAAGACCCTCGATCTGCGAAGGTACAGAATATCCAACCTTAACATTTATAACGGCAGCATAACTCTTCAATCCGTCGAGATACGCATACACACGATATGTATATTCTCCCTTCTCAGGTATGTCTGCATCTACATACTGGGCTGCAAGCGTAGCACCAGTGGCCTGAGTGGTATATAGAGGCTCATCTATACCGTCACGGTAGAGTTCCATTTTGTCTACATGACTGATGAAGTCACCTGCCAGATTAGTGTTAGGTGTATACCATACTAATTTAACCTGTAATGATCCGTCCTGAGCCGGAGTGGCTGCAAAGTTGTATGGTGCAACAGGAGTTGCCGACGGACGTCCATTCTTTACGTCTACATCATCAACATATACCTCTGAACCCTTCTGATAGTTGTCAAAACAGATACCTATCACATAGGCGTCGCTCTTGTCTGGAACAACAAAACCTTTTATTTCCTGATACTCTGTATCCGTGATGTCCCACATCTTACCTATCGTACCTAAAGGAGTATGGGTCTCGTCATTGCGGCACAATATCATCTGCAGCTTACCGGGCTTTGAGGCGTCAGCCACCTTGGCCTTAAACGAAATTTCAATCTCGTTGTCCGTCGTGAAACGCAGAGCCGGCAGATAAAGTATCTCAGGTATGTTAGGATCGCTGTCAACTGCAGCAGTGCATATAGCCGAGCCATTGCCGAGTTTCCAGCCTGCGCCGGCTTCGCCACTGCCCGATGCAGTATATCCGTCGAACGAATCATCTGCATCAAAGTTATTGCTGTAAGGCAGCTCAAGAGCCTCGTTCGATCCGTAGAAATATTCATAGGTCAGCACTGACTCGGTGTCATACTCCCCAAGATAGTCGCGCCACACCAAAGTTGTCTTTTTCGTTATATTGTCCTTGGCATCATACTCATACTGATATTTATATCTGTACATCAGCGACCATTTGCCTTCGGTGTCGCCGTTCTCAGAATCATCCGCATCCTCGTCTGTATCAGAAGGGTCACCCCAAGGATCACCGTCTCCACCCCATGGGTCATAGTCGTCGCCGCTTGAATACATATATACCTCCTTCAAGGTCACGTTGCCCCTGTCATCGTATTCATACACCTCTTTTTCCGTAGGCGTCTTTACATAATCGTATTCTGCAAAACTGAACGAATAGCTGTTGCGTACCTTCTGCAATATGTTCATATTGTCGTCATAGGTATATTCGTTTATCTCGTATGGGGTGGTTTGCTCAGTTCCGTTAAGCTTCTTATAGCGGTTTTCGGTTGCTGTATTGCCATCGTATGTATACACACATCTCTTTGAATAATCCTCTTTCCAGTCAGATGTGCCCCAGTCATAGAACAGCTGTTCCGAAACGCGTCCTGTGGCATCATCATAAGTAGAAGTGGTCTTGGCTCCCTCGATAGGACGACCAACAAATGTCAGCGTGGAAGTGTTCCACATGTAATCGGCCACAAAATTACGGCGTTTCTGTGAATCATAACCGTAATTAATCTTTTCATAATTTGACATAACTGACGGATCGCTCGGACTTGGTCTTGTTATAAACTCTTCTATAACCATACCATTGGCGTCATAAGTATAGTCAGTTCGAGAACTTACTTGTGTTCCATCGTATTCAATCACATGACTAAGAACATCGTCCGCGTGAACACTAGTGAAACAACTCAGGAGTGACACTCCAACAAATAGTAGTTTCCTATTCATAGTTACACAATTTTTATTAGTTAAGTTTAGATTGCATGCAAATATACAAAACTATTAACATTTACCAAAGCTTTATCACGAATTATTAACAAATATCTTATAAAGAATGTATATTTGTGTATTTTCGGTATCTAATCTAATAATTTGCTGTCTTATTGATTTATTTTATATAAGTTTCAACATAAAATGAAGACATAAATCGCTTTAAATGGAAAATATACATTTCGCCTGATAAACAAGGATATTAAAATAAAAAATACATATTATAATTAAAGCCCCGCCACGTATGGCAAGGGCTTTAGAAGAATTATTTTTCACTGATATTATCTGACAAGCCGACTACACGCCGCGGCCCTCGTTAGGCAGATGGCCGAAATAGTCTTTAAAACACTTGGTGAAATAAGACGGCGACGAGAAGCCTACGTCGTAGGATATCTCCGACACGGTCTTCGATGTGGTGCGCAGCAGCTGCTCGGCGGCCTTCAGGCGCGTTATGCGTATTATCTCAACGGGCGACGAACCAGTGAGCTGCTTCACCTTACGGTAGAGCTGCACGCGACTAAGGCCGAGTTCGGCGGCAAGAGTCTCCACATTGAGCTCTGAGTCAGACAGATGCTCCTTCAGGCGATGCCTGAAGTCGGCTACAAAGCGTGTATCAGGATCGTCGGCAGCTTTGTCCTCCTCTGCCTCGGCACCCGAATAGATATTTTTCAGTTTCATGCGCTCATTGAGCAGATTGCGCACGCGCGACAGCAGCACGTTGCTGCTGAAGGGCTTGGTTATGTATGCGTCGGCGCCGCAGTCGTAGCCCTCGGCGCGCTGGTCGTCGAAGGTGCGGGCCGTGAGCAGTATGACGGGCACATGACTCGTGGCCGTCTCCGCCTTAAGCCGGCGGCACATCTCAAGACCGTCCATCACGGGCATCATCACGTCACAGATAACCAGGTCGGGCACATACTTGACGCACAAGGCGAGGCCCTCGCGGCCGTCGGACGCGCACTTGACATCGTAGTGGGCCGAGAGCAGACTGACGATATAGTCTTTAACGTCGCTGTTGTCGTCTACCACCACTATCGACTTGCGCTCACCGTCGTCCTGTGCCGTCATCATCTCCACGCCGCCGCTCATAGGTATGTCTGCCGGAACGCTGTCGCCTGTCTCTAGGGCTGCTACATCAGGCTGCTCCACTATGGTTTCTCCGGGCTGCGTCAGCGGCAGACTCACCGTAAACGTTGCCCCGCCGTCGGCGTTGGCCTCTGCCGTAACCTGTCCGTGATGAAGGTCTACAAAGGCCTTTACTATGGCAAGCCCGATGCCCGTGCCTCCGCGGTTTTCGGCTGATGCCTGGAAGAAGCGGTCGAACACGTGGTTAATCTTGTCGCGCGGTATGCCTATGCCCGTATCGCTTACGGTCAGGCGCGCCATGCCGCCGTCGGCAGCAAGACTTATCCTCACTCTGCCGCCCTTGCGGTTGTATTTTATGGCGTTGCTGATAAGATTATAGCATATACGCTCCATCTTATACAGGTCGGCCTCTATGTTTATGTCGTGGCCGCAGTCAACGCTCAGCTCCACGTCCCTGCTGTCGGCCAGCGGCGCAAAGTTGGCCACCCACTGCCCTACGCTGTCCGACAGGTTGAAGCGGCTCACGGTGAGCTGCATTTTGCCGTTCTGAATCTTGCGAAGGTCGAGAATCTCGCCAACAAGTCTGAGCATGACGTCGACATTCTTTCTTACCAGGCAGAGCATGGAGCGCTGCTGCGTGGTCAGGTTGTCGGCCTCGAGCATGCGCCTGACGGGGTCGGCAATGAGAGTGAGCGGTGTGCGGAACTCATGGCTTATGTTGGTGAAGAACACCAGCTTGGCGTTGGCAGCATCCTCGCGCATGCGCCGCTTTACTACGATGGTGCGGTAGAAGGCTACAAACGAAAGCACCAGCAGCACAAGGATGATGATGAACATCATGAGGTAGACCTTCTGATGGCTATACTGCGTGAGATACATGTTCACGCGGTCGTGCATCATGTTGAGCTTGTCGTTTAGCTTGTTCATCTCTTCGGCCTGCATCAGCAGCACCTCGGCATTGTCTTTGGTTACGAGGGCTGTCTTCATCAGGTTCTCGCGCTGGTAGGGATGCTTCTCAAGAATGCTCATGGCCAGCTGCATTACCATGTCGCCGCGCGTGGGATAGATATATGATGCGTCGAGCACGCCGTCGCGCACCAGCTCGATGCCTCCGCCCTTGCCCGGCAGGGCATCGATGCCGATAAACTTTATGCGGCCTGCCAGTCCGCGTACCTGGGCTGCCTGACGCGCTCCGAGGGCCATGCGGTCGTTGTGTGCAAACACGTAGTCGATGTTGCCGCCCACGCTGTCGAGCATGGCCTCCATGGCCTTGCGCCCGCTCTGCTGCATCCATGTGCCGCTGCTCACGGCCACCAGCTCGATGCCCGGATAGTGCTTCAGGGCGTCGGCAAAGCCCTGATGGCGCTCTATGGCCGGCGACGAGCCTTTAAGGCCCGTTATCTCCAGGACACGCCCCTTGCCGCCAAGGCGCGAAGCGATATACTCGCCCATGGTGCGCCCCATCTTTACGTTGTCGGCGCCGATAAATGCCGTGTATTTGTCTGAACCGGTCTTGCGGTCGAAAAGTATTACGGGTATGCCTTTGTTGTATGCGTTCTCGATGGCCGGCGTAACGGTGTTCATCTGGTTTGGGGCGACAATAAGAATGTCGACGCCATCGTTTACAAAGCCGTTTATCTGCTCAGTCTGCCTTACGTTGTCGTCGTTGGCCGAGGCCACCCTCAACGTGACGTTGTCGTAAAGATAAGTGCCGGCAAGCATCTCGGTGTTGAGCTTTTCGCGCCAGATGTCCTCGCTGCACTGCGACATGGCTATAACATACTCCTTACGGTCGGAACAGGCCGTCATGAGCGTTAACATCAATAAAGACAAAACATAAGCAATATTTTTCATAGTCTGACCTCTGTTGGTTAATGCCTCACATAAGAGGCTATCCTGCATTGGATAAAAAAACTTTTTTGAAAGAGCAGCGGCACGCATGCCGTAGGAAACGGGCGGCCAACATGCCGCTGCTCTTTATATATTATATAAGATGTGTAAACAGAAGCATCATACGGATGACCTGCTGAAGCTGCGGGCTGGCCGCAGACAGGTCGGCATCACGTTGCCAAAGGATTTGGCAGGCACGACAGACATACACATCACAGGTTTCAGTAACATGACATCAACATTATTTGTCGAGTCTCCATACGCAGCCGTCTTTGGTGTCTTTCACCTCGAATCCGGCAGCAGCCAGCTCGTCGCGTATGCGGTCGCTTGTGGCCCAGTCTTTCTCGGCCTTTGCCTTTGCCCTGAGGCTCAGCACCATGTCAACCACCTTGCCGTAGGCTTCCTCACGTGCGTCAGACGAGTTGCCCTTCTCTTCCTTCAGTCCGAGCAGGTCTATCGCAAAGAGGCGCATCGTGTCGGCAAGCTCCTTCAGGCAGTCGGCACAGATAGTGGCCTTGTGGTCGAGCAGCTTGTTGACCACTCCGCAGGCCTCAAACAGATAGCTGATAACCTGAGGTGTGGCAAGGTCGTCGTTCATGGCGTCGTAGCACTTTTGGCGCAGGTTCTTCACAAACTCCTCGGTCTGCGCGTCGCACTTGTCTGACACGGGCACGCGATCTAAGTCGGCGATGCCTGACATCAGTCGGGCCAGTCCCTTCTCGCTTGCCAGCAGGGCTTCGTTAGAGAAGTCTACCGTGCCGCGGTAGTGGGCAGAGAGGATGAAGAAGCGTATCGTCATAGGCGAATAAGCCTTGTCGAGGCTCGGATGGTTGCCCGTGAAGAACTGCTCGAGCGTGATGAAGTTGCCGAGGCTCTTGCCCATCTTCTGTCCGTTGATGGTTATCATGTTGTTATGCATCCAGTATTTCACCATCTGGTCGCCCTGGCTTGCCACGGCCTGCGCAATCTCGCACTCATGATGCGGGAACACGAGGTCCATGCCTCCACCGTGTATGTCGAAGTGGTCGCCGAGATACTTGCGTCCCATGGCCGTACACTCGCAGTGCCATCCGGGGAAACCGTCGCTCCAGGGGCTCGGCCAGCGCATGATGTGCTCGGGCTGCGCCTTCTTCCACAGGGCGAAGTCGGCCTGGTTGCGCTTCTCGCCCACACCGTCGAGCTGGCGGCTGGCGTTGATAACGTCGTCGAGGTTGCGTCCCGACAGTATGCCGTAGTGGTATTTCTCGTTATATTTTGCGATGTCAAAATAGATGCTGCCGTTACTCTCATAGGCAAAGCCGTTGTCTATAATCTGCTTCACCAGCTCCTCCTGCTCTATGATGTGTCCTGTGGCGTGAGGCTCAATGCTTGGCGGCAGCACGTTGAGCGCCTTCATGGCGTCGTGATAGCGGTTGGTGTAGTGCTGTGCTATCTCCATAGGCTCGAGCTGCTCCAGACGTGCCTTCTTTGCAATCTTGTCGTCGCCATCGTCGGCATCGTGCTCCAGATGGCCCACGTCGGTGATGTTTCTGACGTAGCGCACCTTATAGCCCTGATGCTTGAGGTAGCGGAACAGGATGTCGAAGGTTATCGCCGGGCGTGCATGGCCCAGATGCGGATCGCCATACACTGTAGGGCCGCACACATACATGCCCACATTGGGGCTGTGGATAGGCACAAAGAGCTCCTTACGGCGGCTCAGAGTGTTATATATAAAAAACTTTTGTTCCATATTTTATTGTTTAAAATTAAACATGTCATTAACAGAATGATAACGCAACCCGTCAACAAAGCCACCAAGATACGTTTGAGTGTTATGCCGAGATGCAGCTTATATTATGCAAAGATAATGCAAATCGAGAGCAGAAACATCAAGCGTGCTTGAATGTTATGCCGAGATGCAGCTTATATTATGCAAAGATAACGCAAATCGAGAGCAGAATCGCCAAACCACGTTTGAGTGTTATGCCGAGATGCAGCTTATATTATGCAAAGATAACGCAAATCATTGGTTTAACAAAATCAATGCAATGTTTTTTGAAAATATGTCAAAAGTGAACATCAGAAGCCACGCCTCTCATTTATATGCCACGGATAAAAATATTTGCTGAATAAGATTTCACATTCCGGCTATTTATACTTGAGTCATATTAAAACCCCAATCTGTTATTAAAATTCGGTCGGGATTTTTGTTTTATCTTGAGCAGATTTTCGTTAAATTTTTCACAAGCACTCTTATAACTGGCTACGCCGAAGTTAAAGGAGTTCAAGCAGTTAGAGTCAAATGCCAACGTAGTGCTTGCGACAAGAAGCAACAAAACTTTTGGAGCCTCCAAGTAGTACAATGTAGGGACGCCCCCCAGGTGCGTCCACATATCATCAAACATTCCATTTTATCGTAAACCATTGTAATACAAAGATTATCGGGAAATGCTGTTTAATTAGCCTGCGCTGAACTTGGTTTGCGCTTAGCGCCTTGCACCGATAGAAACAAAAAGACGGGCTGAAAACTGGAATGCACAAAATTGATAAAGCTACGTGCAATCTAATGACTGATTTTGAGGTAACAGACAGGCTGCAACAGCGCCTGCCTCCATTAGCCGCAAAAAATCATAAGGAGAAAACACGATTATGCTTAAAGAACATTCAAGAAGAAAGGTTTAAAAAGAGAAACTGTAATCAAAATCAGACGTACATGTTTCAAATCATTAACCTATCGTTTACGCATCGTAACTCGGCCACTTTTCACCCAAAAGTGGCATGTTTTTGAAGCCCAAACCTGCCTTTTGATTTTCATGTTTTGGCGAGTGGCTTGTTGAGAAGATGCAGAGAGGCATCAGCATACATGTATCACAGCCTGCCACATGGCGACAGAGACGCTGCGCACCATAAGGGATGACAAAAGGACGTGCCGCCCAATTTCCCATGAAAGGAACCGGACGGCACGGAAAATATCAACTTAGCCCTTAAACGAAATTAAAGGCAGAAAGCAGGAACATCAAAACTAGCATTTCGGGTGGATGTCGAGCTTAACAGGGCGAACCATGTTCTTGGCATCAAGGATGGTGTCGAGATCTTCCTGAGTAAGTATTCCTTCCTCAAGCACAAGCTCAACAACGCCGCGGCCTGTCTCCATGGCCTTCTTGGCAATCTCTGTAGAATGCTCGTAACCGATGTAGGGGTTGAGGGCTGTAACGATGCCGATGCTGCGGTTAACCTCGCGGCGGCAGTTATCCTCGTTGGCAGTAATGCCGTCAACACAGAGCGTGCGCAGTGTGTCGCATGCATTGGCCATAAGGTCTACTGACTCGAAGCAGCACTGAGCCATGACAGGCTCCATGGCGTTAAGCTCCATTTGGGCAGCCTCGCCGGCCATGGTGACACAAAGCTCGTTGCCGATAATCTTGAACGCAACCTGGCTTACAACCTCAGGAATAACGGGATTTACCTTTCCGGGCATTATTGACGAACCGGGCTGACGTGCCGGGAGATTGATTTCTCCTAAACCGCAGCGCGGACCGCTGGCCAGCAGTCGAAGGTCGTTGCTTATCTTGCTCATCTTAACGGCGATGCGCTTCAGCTCTGACATATAGCCTATCATGCAAGATGTGTCTGAGGTTACGCCCACGAGGTCTTTTGCGAGAGTGATGTCCCATCCGGTAATCTCAGCCAAAGCCTTAACACACTTCTCTGCGTAGCCCGGCTCAGAGCAGATGCCCGTACCTATGGCAGTTGCGCCCATGTTGACCTCAAGGAAGTCGGCTGCAGCCTGGTCGAGATGCAGCAGCTCTGCCTCGAGTATGCTTGCAAAGCCTGAGAAGGTCTGTCCGAGAGTCATCGGCACAGCGTCCTCGAGCTGTGTGCGTCCCATCTTTACGATGTGTGCAAACTCTTCCGACTTCTTGCGGAATGCCGCGATAAGCTCTTTGATATGTGGAACAAGGGCAAGATGGCTGGCATACATGCCCATGTGGATAGCCGTAGGATATGCGTCGTTGGTAGACTGTGAGCGGTTCACGTGGTCGTGAGAAGAACAGTGCTCATAGTCGCCCGGCTTGAAGCCCATGTGCTTCAGCGCAATGTTGGCGATAACCTCGTTGGCGTTCATATTGGTGCTGGTGCCTGCTCCGCCCTGAATCATGTCCACGGGGAACTGGTCGTGATACTTGCCGGCCAATATGTCCTGACAAGCAGCCTTGATACCCTCATACTGGGCATCGGTAAGCAGCCCGAGCTGATGGTTTGCCTCAGCAGCAGCCCACTTTGTGTATGCCAGACCGTTGATGAACAGAGGATACTGGCTGAGTTTGAACTTACTGATTGAGAAATTCTCAACGCCGCGCAATGTCTGTATGCCATACAATGCGTCTGCCGGAATCTCACGTGCGCCGAGGAGGTCGTGCTCCATACGGATATTCTTTTCTGAATTCATAGTTTTAAGGTTTATATTTCAATTATGTGTTTTTACTATATTATTAAGGTGTTTCGGCATTATGTTCTGCCTCCTTCCTTTCAGTGTCAAAGATAGTGCTAACTTTTCATTGTGCCAAACATTATCAGGTTTTTAACACATCAAACGCACGTATTAGCGTAAAACAGACTAAAAAGCAGTACATATATCTTACAAATAGTCAACAAACGGCAAATTTGGCATCGTCATCTACTCACCGGCAGTCATCTGTCCCATCTCTGTTCTTTCCGGTATGTCCTCACAACTGGCATAAAAAAATGATGGGAGCATCCTCACGGACACTCCCATTCTCTCCTGCAACTTGACCTGTCGGTCAAAATATAAAAAACTTACCTAACTCTTATTTTCGTCACCTGCGAGCCGCTCTCTGTCTCTGTGCGCACGACAACCATGCCGCTGTCGACACCATTGAGAGTGCAGGTGAAGTTGCCGTTGGGCGATACTTTCTTCAGAAGTGCACCGCCTGCCGACCATACGCTCACTGAACGCAGAGCCGTGTCTGACGTAACGACAACCTGGCGCGGAACGATAGAGCTTACGCTGACGTTGCCCTCTGCGCCCGTTTCGGTTATGCCTGTTGTGCCCGAGCCGTGACCTATCAGGAAGTAGCGGCCGTATGACGGACCGTTCACCGTGAGCTGATAGCCTTCGTAGAGCGGTGTCTCGCTCTGCAGCTCGGCATCGTAGATAGCGGCATCCTTAACGGCTGCCACGCCGCTGAACGTAAGGGTTACAACTGAGCCGTCGGCTGCCGTAACGCCTAACGGTATGCGCTGTGCGTCTTTCAGCTGGTTGACGCTCACTGCCGTGTTGCCGGCTACGGTGTAAACCTTAGGAGCGTTGTCGGCATTGCCTGTCAGTCCGCTAATCATCTGTGCATCCTCCATGCCGAAGCCGTTGCTTGCCGAAGCGGCATAGCGCACAGCCGCGCTGCTTGAGCCTTCAGCGGCTTCTGCCGTTATCTTGAGAGAAGCGGTCTGTGAGCCTTCACCTGTTGAAGTTGTTTCAAACTTCTGCATGTCAGCAGTGAATTTAACTTCGACACCTGCTGTAGCTGTAGAAGGAGTTTTAGCCTCAACATAGAACACAGAATATGGTGCAATGAGAGATGTGTTCTCTGACCATGTCTTATTACTTTCATCATAAGTTACAGCCGCTGTTGTTAGATCTGAGCTAATCCAATATTTCTGTGCCAGCACGTCGCTATTGGCAGCAACAAACGCCTGGACATCGAGCGAAGCCATAAACGGATTACCTACCATCAGATACTTGCCGTCAGCAGACGGAGTAAGCGTAACTGTAACTTTATCAGAATGAACATACGTATACGGATCTCTGCGATCAACCATGTTGCTGACAAGCAGCTTGCCTGCATTGGTACGGTCAACGCTTTTATCCTCCTCAGCAGTACTTACATCATAGCCTTCATCAGCCTTCGGGAAGCGGAACAGCAATGAGCTGTTAGATGTAACACCCTTGATGGAGAATCCGCCACCTGCAATATATGGCACGCTTGCGTCGTTGTATGCAGAGCTCCATTCTGTAGTAAACGATACAGGAGTGTTGGCGCCGCCCTGTTCAACTATACTTGCTCCGGTGCTCCAGCTGCGCTGGTAAACGGCAGGATTCAGACGGTTATAGCCTCCATCAGTGAATTTTATATCCTTGAAATACTCTGTCTCTTGTCTTCCTGTTGCAGTAGGAGCATACCAGTCGCCGGCCACAACGCCCTGCAGCGGTGTGCTTACGGCTGTCCACTGTCCCGGAGTAACCTCCACGTCTGTCCACGCCTTGTTATAGAGCAGCTGCTCAGCATGCAGCATCTGTGCACCCAGTTCAAAGTGGATATCGCGGCAGATATTCACACGGTAGCGCTGAGTGGTGAGCGCTCCGTCTTTTTCATAAGCCATCAGGTCATACTGGATATTCTCTGTAGGCAGTTCCATATAACTTGGACGGCTCGTATTTACCCATCCATTACCGCCATCTCCAAATCCTGCTATGTAAAGTTCAGCCTTGCTGTCTTTCGGCATGATGACATTAGAGAACAGCATCGGCACAAAGCCTTTGTCTGTTGTATTTTCAGCATTATCAGTATATGTGCCGTCTGTATTCTTCAAGTCCTTAGCATCGGCACGCTTCCAGTTGGCATCATTATTCCAGTTGCTTGTAGCACCGGTTCCTTTCCATACAAGATTTTCAGGCACAACCTTCAACGTCAATGGGAACGAACCCCAACAACTGTTATTCACGGTTTCTCCATGTTCTGCAAAATGTATTGCAAATGTATAGACATAACCCTCACGCGGATTGAACGTGAATGTCTTTCCGTCTACAAGTGTCTGTCTGTCAAAATAGAACTCAATATCAGCCTCATTTGTGTAAGGTGTAGTTGTGCTGTATTTATGAGCCTCCAGACTTATTATTTTACCTATAGGTAAATAATATTGGGTAAAACCGTTAAGTGGATTCATCAAATCAGAATACTGCGGATCGTCAGTGGAAATAAGATAAATTTGTGTATAGTCAATATCTCCACCTAGATTCTCTATCAACCCCAGCCTCTCTACATGTTCCTCATCTGTATAAGTTGCACCTCTAAGGTTTACTTTCAAAGAACCAACACCCTTTGCTGCATTTTTAAGTTGAGCAAGTCCGATACGCAAAGACGGATTGAAATCATTAGAAGGATATTCCACTGAGTTAAATCCAGCATGCAGTTTTGGCGCAGCACCACTTGCAGTAAGATTTAGTGGAACATAGCCCCAACATATTTTTTCCCATTCTGTATCTGTAATATCCGAATCTGATGGACGTATTGCCGGTATAGGACTTATTGTCAGTTCAAGACCTGTTTCCAATACAGTAATATCCAAACTGCTCTTATGAAGCACAAGTTTATTGTTCAGTCCTCCATCAGGAGCAGGTGTGTCAACATATTGTTTTATAAGGTCTATTTCATCCTGCGTAAGACTGATTTGACCTTCTGTTGCAGGAACGACACCGTCAAGTGTTTCTACATCACGATATTTTTCAATATTTCTCAAATCATGCAGAGCTGTTTCCAATGAAAAGCCGTCATGGTCTGCTACGAACTCTGCCTCAGAGCCAAAGAACCAGTCGAAGAACACTTCTGAATCTAACACCGTATAAATCTCTTCTCCCGTCTCAGGATCACGCTTGATAGTTCCATCATCATTCAGGTCTGGCACTCGCATCTGAGCAGAGAAATTAAATGCTTGTCCCACACAGAAATCTGTCTGCGGATTTGCCACCTCGCCGTTTATCTTTATAATAGTCTGAGAGGTTACAAAGAAACGGCTATGAATAGCACAAGGATCGTTCATTTCCTGAGCAAAATCTTCAATTGTGCTTACCATACCGTCATTATCACGTATGAGCATAAGATACGCTCTGTTTGGCGACATCTCTGAATAGAAATCAACGGCAAGCCGGCGATTTTCTTCATCTGCAGTTCCTGCACGATAAAAATAATAGTTAGTTCCGTCTGTATTCTTTAAAGCCAGGTTTTCCTCAGAAGGTATATATTCTGTATTTTCTGTAAATACAGGCTTATAATGCAGGGAAGCTATCTCACGGTTATAACCAGCATCTTCGCCTGCTCCAATCATAGCGATTGAGCCTTTTATAGCTTTTGCAACTTCTTCTACCGTCGGATTTTGCGTATTAGAAAGAAGTCTGTTATACTCAGCTTCATCTATAAAGCAGAAATCTATTCCTGACGGAGATTTTCCTGTATCCGTTTCATCAGGATCAAGACCTACACGGTCGCACAGCTGGGCCCAGTCCAATGTTGCACTAAGCAATGTACGCTCGCCTGAACAGGTGTAATCCTTCTGCGTGACAGTAGCTGTCGGCTGGGCGATGAACACCTCTATCTCGTCAAGATAGAAGTCACCACCGGCTGTAGAACCGCAGTTATTGTCAACTTTCAATTCATAGCTTACAAAGTCTGCATTGAATTCAGTATTATTTACAAACGAGAAATACAACTGATACCAGTCATTCTGACTGCTGCCATAACCATTTGCATTGGTATATTCATCCCCGTCTGAGCTTGTAAGATATGTAGTTGTTGTTATCTGACCTGTACTTTGACTACACAACGGAGTTTTCTTTCCATTTGCGTCAACACCATAAATAGTAAAAAGCATGGCTGAATTTTCAGAATTATCAGAATTTTCATCTGCACTCTTTACCCATGCACTTACCATCAACTTTGTACCACGGCAAAGATTTTCCTGGAAAGGCAACGTCATTACCGTACCTGGGCGGTCTGACGCATCAACGTATATAAAGAAACCGTCTGCGTTTTTTCCACCCATAGAAGGATTCGTCGGTGCTTTCACGCTATTCTTCACTTTATCACCATATCCTACATAAGTATTGGTTAATGCATAATATCCCCATTCTGCAAAAGGTTGACTATTATAAGATGCATTACCGTCTGTAGAACCGTTAAAATCATCTGTTGTTGATCCGTCAAAAAAAGCATAAGAACTGTATCCCCATTCTACAGGGAAAGGATAATACCAGTTCTGACCATACAGATTTGCCACATCAGGATCATAATCAAGTGTTCTTGACGTCAGCAACGTATAATTCTCACGTAAAAACTCAGGTGTTCTGTTCTGATACGCAGTTCTATACCATGACTCACCCGTAACACCAGTGCTCTCACCCTTACGCTGTCTGTCTATTCTGTCCAGCTGATGCTGTGTAAGCAGGCGGTTGTCTTTTTCAAACGTCAAATTAAACTTAGCTATATTATATATTGTACCGCCAACATTTTTCGTTACAATAATGGTTGCTGTTTGCCCATCGGCAACGCTCCACGGATTACGCACACCGGCACCGGTTTTACGGAATGTTATGGTACGGCGTCTGCCTGTCAGTGTAATACTATTAGTTTCATTACCACCTGAAGCCGAATTATTCTTTCCACCTGTCAACAGGCTAAAAACATCATTTGGAGAAGATATTGACACTGTAAGGTTATCGTTGCTGTCACCATTAATTCTATATCCACGGGCATCTTTCGACAGCGAAACAAGTTCATCCGTCTTATTACCTAAATGGTCACACGGAAATGTGATGTTATATTCTTCCAGAAATTTCTTTCCTGTTCCATTACCTCCCTGATACTCAGAAGAAGCAAGACGGCCATATCCGTTTTTCCACATTTCTGTTTCGCCAGCTCCGCCTCTGCCGTCAACACCTATAATATAATAGACGGCTCGTGCGCTCAATGTCGGTTCAATATATCCGTTGTATCTAAAACTTCCACCATTACCAGACGAAAATGATTGAGTAAAATCTGTATAACCGGAAGCATCACAAGCTACAATATAATATTTGTTACCAGCGCTACCATTATTAAAGCCATTCTGGACACGGGTGTTATATTGAGCATCTGTAGGATAAGTAAATGTTATTCTGTCCAAATAATTTGTGCCATTATTTCCCAAATCAGTATCAACGCCACCTACATATCCATTTTTAAAACGATAAGCATTATTATTAAATTTTACTATGTCATAAATTGTGTTTCCAGAAGTATAACTAAACGTACCTTCTGTAATAAAATTATACCACCTTTGGTATGCCTGCGCACTGAGCTGGTTCAGACCATTTGAAATGAGAGGCAGATACAAAGTTACAGACTCTCCTTTTCTGACATACAAAGTATCGATATATGTATGTGCTGCCTGGATATCTGTGTCTGTATAAGTGTTTTTAAAGCTTGGTGTCTCATCATCAAAAGTATCCATGTCTTTTGAAGCCTGACTCATACCAGAATTGTTGCGTATGGTGTACCACTTATTAGGATACTTATGCTGAACATAATTATCCTGGTATGCATTATAGATAGTCTGTCCCAATGCCGAAGATACGCACAGAATAGCAGAAACCAAGAATAATATTTTCTTTTTATATATTTGTTTCATATCTTATGTCCTCCTTATTTATTTTTTGAACATATTAAGCATTTCATGACGCAGATAGTCGAGACCGAACTCCGGTGTACGAGTCTTGCTCTTAAACGGGAAGTTAGTAATGTCGTCGGTAAATACCTTTACTGTGTATGTGCGGTTGTATGTTGCGCCATTATCTTTCCACGTAACCAAAAGGCTAAGATCAAAAGTCTTGCCGGCAGATGCCGTAACATGGCCCTTAACCGTGGTAACTCCTGTTGTTTCGCCGTCAAAGGCAATGCCGCTGACACCGTCAGGCATGTTCCATGTGCAAGAAAGATCTGTAACACCGGCTGTTGCTCCATTTATGCCATTTACGGTAAACTCAAACTGGCATCCTTCGGGAACTGTTATTTCATAAGTATCTTGAGTAAATCCTACGCTTACTTCTACCGGCAGGCTTCCTATCGGGCTTACCCAGCATTGCGCGGCAAGGTCGAGGCCATAGTCGTTGAGCTGCAGCGTAAGCGGGAAGATGCTGTTGCGCGGAAGCTCGTCTCTTGCGGTGGTTGCCTCGTATGTAATTCCGTTCATCTCGTCAGTAGTAACGCTGACATTAAACGGATGACCATCCGGTGAAGAGTTTACATAAAAGTCAGGAATCGTAAGTTTACCATCATTATCCAAAGACCAACCGCCTTCAGGAACAGTTATTGTCTTTGTCGTTGAGTATGCCTCACCTTCCAAAGGTTTCTCTGAGAAGAGAGTTATCTTGTCGGCATATCCGCCGAACGACAGGGCTGTAACCTTTGTGTTGGCCTTGCCTGATATGCTCATTCTTATCTTGCTGACCAGGCGGTCGAGACCGATAGAGATGCTCTTGGTGGCAGCCGTAACCACAACCGTCTGCTTTGCACTCATAGGGATAAACTTTCCCTCAGCAAAGTTAAGCTTTGCAGCTGGATCTTCAAGCACGATATTATCTATATCCACATTCAGAGTTGTGAGTGAAGTACCACTCTGCAATCCTGTAAGACTGCCCCATAAATTATCATAATAAGTATCAATGTTGGCAAAGGCATAAACGGTGTAAGTGCCTTCTGGAAGCGTGAAGGGGTCTGACACCCACGACTTCAGATTGCCCTGCTGCGCTGCGGTGTTACCGGCAAATTCATCATCGGTGTTGGGCAACAGTTTTTTGGTAACAACATTGTTGCCGCCTACAATTAGCACGCAGAGGTTGTGCATATACTCACCATTGGTGCCAACTTCGTCTGCCCTTGTGTTCAGGTCGCCTTCCTCACGTGCCGTAATGCTCAGCTGCAGCGTAGCGGTGCCGTCGCCACCCTGGTCGATGTCGTCGTCGAACGAGCATGAGGCAAGAGGCACGGCGCACAGCCATGGCAGCAGCCATAACATAGCCTTATATATATGTTGTTTCATTTTGTTCATAACGTCAGTGTTTTTTCGTTAAAGTCATTTTATCACATAGGCAGAGTCTCCGGATTGAGCAGCATCCAGTCGTTTACGTAAACATCAAGAATGATGTTCTCGTCCTCGCCGGGCACGTCGTTTCCGAGCGAATAGATGCTGTTGACCGTGAGTTTATAGATGTTGTTGCGCACAATGGCATACTCCATTATGCCCTTTGTTTCATCATTGTTGTCATTGCTGTGGCGCACCCACCATGTGTAATAGCATGTGGCGTCTTCGTATGTACGCACTCCGTAAGACTGCAAGGCGTTACGGGTAACTATGCCGTTCTGGTCGAGCTCAACTTTATAAGTTTCGTTCAGACTTGCCGAATAGCCGCAATTGCTGAGCATATATGCGCTCCATTTAAGACTTTCCTTAACCTGTGCAAGGTCTTGTGCTTCGTCCTGCCCCAGCAGGAAAGCCTTATAGCCTGACGGGTCGTTGTCGAGCAGCGATGCCGCAAAGTTCTTTACGGCTGCCCAATTGTCGCAGGCATCGATTTTATCGTCAAACTGACTGAAGTCGGCACCATACACGTATGTCATCATGTCTTCCATTGATGCAAATAGGTGAGTGCCGAGGGCGAAGAATGTTGCACCGCCTTGATAATTTGCCACGCCCTGCGGATTAAACTTTGCCTTGAACACCACGCCAGTGCTGTAGTCGCTACCTGCTGCATCGGCTGCCGTAGTGTTTTCGAGGGTATAGCCTATACGTTGCCATGTTTCGGCTCCGTCAGAGACAGAAGTGCCCGGCTGAACGTAACCTGCCCACCAGTTGGGGTCTGAAGAACCGTTCATAAACCATGTTCCGTAAAGATTTCCATTCTTGCTTGCCGTCCATGGGTCGAGCACGTAATTTGTTGCTGCATCGTTCTCGTCAGCAGTTTCATTGCCGAGATAAGACAGATTGGTGCCGTTAATATCATCAGCAACGCGCTTTATGATATAGCTGCCTGCAGTAAGATTGTTCACCAGGGCTGCGCCGGTTATCTCTACTGTGGCATCAGTATATGCCGGGTCGGTACAAGTATAAGACGCTTCGGCCTTATAGTCGAGCCTTGCTGCCATGCGCTCTACGTTTACCGTAGCTTTTGCGGGGTCGCTCTCCGGGTTAGAATTGAGCGTGAGCGTGGCGTCGGCAGCTGATGTCATTACGAAATCAGAATAGTCAGAGCCTGAGGCTGTCCATGCCGTGGTCTGTATATGATTGCGCACGTCGGCGAGCGTGAGCGACTGGCCTGTCCACCAGTCTGCGCCCGGATTTGCCACCACGAGCACGTTATATGTTCCGTCGTCGAGGTCTACCTGCTGCGGCGTTGTTGTATAGGTGCGGTCGATGCCGTTGCCCGGCTCGGTATAGCTTCCAACGTTAAATGTTGCTACAGCCATAATTGGAGTTGTACCGCTGCTGTTCACTCCGTCAGTGCCGCTGCCCTGATAGAAGAAGGCCACGGCCGACTTTATCTCATTTTCATTAGCTTGCCCTTTTTCCTGTCCGTCGCCCGTTTCGCCTCCCGTAGGATTTGAGCGCGTAGGCGTGCTTTGCTGCGATGCGAAGCTGAGCGAGACATAAGAAGATGCCGACATGCCGCCTCCGCCCGTCGGAGCGGTGTCGATGTCTTCCTGCGCACAGCCGGCCGCAAGAGATGCCATAAGCAGGCATCCCGCAACGCCCTTAACTGTATGTAATATATTCTTGTTCATAGACATTCGTGATTTTTAGGTTGGTTGGCTGTTTAAATCACAGTTCCTCAAACTGCACCCGCTTGCTCCATCCCAGCACGCTGATGCTGATATTTACGTAAGCCAGGCGGTCGCCCTTGAGGTAGAAGTCGAGCTGATAGTCGTAGCCGCGGTCGAGGAATTCCTGTTCCGAGTAGCGGTATATCTCCTCGCTCGTGCGCAGACGGCTGAGCAGGTCGGGCAGGTTGACGCGCACCACTTCCATATTGGTGTTTTTGTTCACTATAGACAGTATGCCGTCGTCCTTTGCATCGGCATGATACAATATGCGCGATGTCATAAAGTCGGCATGAGCTATCTTGCCCACTCCGTCTATCGGGTCGCCGTTATGGTCGAAGGCCGGCGTGCGGTCGTCGGTATTCCATGTTGCGTGCGGCGTATAAACCACGGTGCTGGTTTCGTCGAGCGAGTTGTCCCAGAGGATGTGCGAGTTGCGGTCGGTGATGGTCATGTCATAGTTTGCCACGTCCATCTGTGTGGGGTCGTCGAGCTCGCGCATTGTCACGTTGATTTTCTTGGTGTCGCGCATGAGCGAGATGGTGTGGTAAGTAGGCTTTCCGGCGAACACCTCAACAGGTTCAACCTCCATGCCGTGCCACAGAGTGTCGAGCGGCAGTCCATGGTTGTCAACAAGGAGCATGTCGCTGCCCTGCTGTGTTGTCTCGAGTCTGACGTCGAGAGCCGTCATGTCGTCTCCGGCAGTAAGGTCTGAGCGGACGAAGCGTGCACGTCCCGACTCCATCTGCTCAGAGTAAGAGTTTTGTCCGGCAAGCACTATGAACTTATACTTGCCCGGATCGAGGTCCATCTTCATTGAGTATGTAGGCACGGCCAGCGGCAGCGAGCTGCCCACGTTGGCCTCCGACTGGCGTGTGACATACTTGCCGTTTTCGTCGAACACGTAGACATCTACAGCTCCCACATGGTCGTTGAACATGTCAGCGCGCTCAAGATTGTAGTCGTACTTGAAGTTGAGATACAGCCCCATGGGACAGTCGTCTCTGTCTTCGGTCATCATGTCGCACGATGTGAACACCGGTGTCGACAAAGCCGCAATGCACAGCCAAGTCAGACGCTTTATTGAAAGATACTTCATAAGCATATATATTTTTTGTTTTTATTTCCTTTATCCATATTTAATTGTTGCATTGTCTTTGCGCGGCGACATTGCTGTCTATCCTCGCCGGGCCAGCCCGGATGCCTATCTGTCTGTGTTGCTTAAGCAGATGTTTAGCCTTGGGCTGTCGCTGTTTATGTTGTGGGCACTTGCCCTTGAGCGTCGTGCCTCGTTGTTGTCAGTTTTGGTTTGCGGCAACATTGTTCCGCAACGGCTCCTCTCTCTGTGCCGGAGCTGCACCCCGCCGTATCTCATGGCGTCTCTGCGGGCAGACTTACATGCAGGCCACACCTCTGCGGCTTCTGCCTTTTTAAGAAAATGTGCGGCCGGCCCATACCGGCCGCACACGGATGTTGTCAATTAACTTTAACTTTTATGAAGTTCAATCTTATTAGAGATCTACGTTCTGGCTGCGCTTAGCCCAAGAAAGAACGTTGATATCAACAGAGATGTAAGATTCCTTCTTGTCAACAGGTTCAGGAGTAACTTCTGTTACGTTAGGATCACCAAGGCTCTTAATGCTTTGAACGTTGATTTCGTACCAGTTGTTGCGGAGAACACCATAACGGCCGAGATAATCAGCAGGATTTTCACCATAAATAACGTTACCTTGCTGATCATTTACACTCCAAGGTGTCTGAGTTTCATCAAAGTGTCTGATGTAAACAGGATAATAAGCAACTCCGTTTGCATAATACTCTAATGTAATATGGTCATTAGCAAGAGTTGCAGCATTTGTAGGATATTCAGCAGCATCAGCCTTCAGTTTGCCTTTACCTGATTCATTAAGAACAATTGTAGCAACGGTACGTTTTCCGGCAGCTTCTGTTGAGAATGTAACATCAAAGTCTGTATCTGATGAAAGTGCTTTACCCTGATCTACATTAGCCTTAGCCCAAGCATTAAATGTAACATCATTCAGCAAACGTGCAGCAACTTCTTTCTTTACATTAGCTACTTGCCATATCTCGCTTCTGTTGCCATCAACAGTATAGAACTCTGTTCCGCCATTGAATGTAGCCTTAACAATAACACGTGTAAGATTCTGCTCAAGCATGTTAGCCAAGTCTGTTGTATTCTCGAAACAATAAGCTGCATATTCTCCGTTAGCAGGATTAACAGCCGGCAGAGTTGCATGCTCACCGCCAACAGTAGTGAGACCGCCAACACCTGTGGTGCTATAATTATAGTCATCACCCCAATAAACTCTATAAAGTCCGCTTGCAATGGCTGTTCCGCCTATGAAACGATAATCGGTTGAACGAGTTGCCTTAAAAGCTTTCCATGTATTAAAATCTGTAACATCACGAACCAGCTTGTTGGTCTGGTTTGTATTGTCAAGAGCCCATCCGTCAATTGTATAAGTAAGCCCAGATCCGTCAGTAACAGTACCATTGGCATCATTATTTACAGTTACCTTAGCCTCAGCTCTTTCAACATAGATTGTTGCTGCAGGTTGAGCATCTGCCTCAGCCTTTGTCTTAAAGATTTTGCTGCCGTCGATAGTAACAAGAGGTTCTACAACATTTGCACTTGTAGGATCTTCAGTACCACCTTGTGCGTCAGCCATAATGGCATTTGACATCAGCAGACCATCATCATGCCAGCTGTAGTCTGTACCGATAGCTGTTTTGACAGCATCATTAAGTTCTGAAAGACTTTTACCTGTAGCAGCAGCTCCGTTAACATTCAATATACCACCTTCTTCAATAGAAAGGAGTCCATTATTGTTGAGAACTACCAAAGCCTTAATATCACCAGACACGCTGTTAATCTCCTGAGTAATCTTAGCTGTTGTTGTGATGTTGTCAGTTGTAGTGCCTTCCGGTGAGAAGTTCAGATCCATTTTATAAGCACTGTTTACCTTATAATCAATATCAGACTCTCCCTTAACAAACAGAATAAGAGTAGCATCCTTTACCTCATACTCTGCCGGTGTGCCGTCGTCGAAATTATCGTTGGCACGTGTACCAGGCTGCGTAGGGAGCTGAATGGCAAGGTTGATATAACCCTTACCCTTATCATTCCACTGTGGCTGTCCGCCATTGTCAATAACATCCTCGCTTGAACAAGCTCCCAGCATCAGCGCTGCCAATGCGAAGGAAAATAATTTTACTTTTTTCATAATTTAAAAAATTGAGTTGGTTTAAAAAATATTTTTATCAATTCTCGTGTTTTTACATGTCGAGTATCTGCAGGTTTTTGTCCACTCCCTGTGCTCCGGCCTGCTTAGCCTGATTGAGCAGCTGGCGCGCCTGTCCGGTGTTGCCCTCGAGCATGGCCATCACGCCCTTGGCGTGCAGAGCCTGCGGCGAGTTGCCTGCCTTGCTGAGATAGCGTTTAGCACCCTCAAGGTCGCCGCTCTCCATGCGTGTGCATGCGGCATTGATGTTGGCCGTAGGGTCGTCGGGATACATGCGCACGGCGGTCTCCATAACCTCGTTGAACTCGCGCGAGCCCGGCTCGTAGGTCTGTGCCACCATATACATCTCTTCGAGCGAAAGCTGCTGCGGCTTGGTCTTCAGCACCTGTTTTGCCTCGTCTACCGAGAACGGGCGCACGCTGTAGCTCACCACATAGTCAGAGTGGCGCAGAGCGGGATACCATGAGTCGAGCATAAAGCGGTAGTCTGTAGGATAAGTAGACTTAATCTTCCACTCTTTGGCATCGGGGTCGAGCGTCTTGTCGTCGATGAGCTTAAGTATGGCGTCGCTGTTGTCGAGATTGCCCTCAACGACATACTCGCGCAGGCCTTCCCAGTCTTCAGGCGTAGACGATACGGTGAAGAGGCGGTCTTCTATATGCACGAGCTTGCGCACATAGTCCTTGAGCGTCTTGGCACGGTTCTGTGCCAGATATGCGTTGTGCTCATAAGGCGACTCGGGCGAAGCATATCCGTGGATTTCGATGTTTGTTATGGTTGTGTTCTTGTCGTTCTTCACGAGGTTGATTGTGTTCACAATCTTCTCCAGCTCGCGCGGGTTGTTGCGGTATTCGGGATAGAGAGTGATTTTGTCAACGGGGAAGTCGATAAACGCGCGTCCTTCCTCATGGCGCACCTTCTGTGCCTCGGCTGCCGGGCGCATATACGGCATGAACGGCGTGCGCAGGCGCTTCAGCTCAACGGTATTCTGGTCTTTCACGTCGCCGCATCCGCAGAGGTCTTCAGCCACGATGACGTTAGAGTTCTTCATCCAGGGCTCATAGGGCAGCACGGCGCTGTAGTGGAGCGTCTGGTCGGTGTTGTTCTTACGTCTTACGGCCACCACGTTTGCCGGAAAGTCCTTATGTCCGCCGCGGCGGTAAGAGATGTCCTGCTTGCGTCCGTTCACTACTATCTGCGGCATCTGCCTCTCCTCGGTGTTGTTAGTGATGATGGGCGTGAAGACGAGCCTCATGTTAGAAGGCAGCTTCAGCGAGTCCATATTGAGGTCGAGGTCAACCACCATAGTCTGGTTAGTGTTCTCTACCTTGATATTCTCTACCGTCACCGTCCGTCCGGCCAGCTTAGGCTCCACGCTCTGTGCCTGCAGCGCGAGCGGCGCGGCCAGCAGGCATGCACAATATATAGATAATCTTTTCATGTCCTTGGTGGTTTATAGTATCAGAAGATGTAAATAAGACTCAGCGCGGCCTTTGTCGGGCCGAAATAGTTGGTGTGCGACGACTTGAGTTTCTCGCCGCAGGTTCCGCACTTGTATTTGTCATACTTTATGTAGTCGTATCCCAGGCCTATGGATGCCTCAAAGTTCCAGTGCTTTGACATCACCCACTGATATCCTGCCGTTACGCCTCCGCCTGCATACCATCCTTCATAGCGGTGGTCCTCAAGCTCGGGGAAGAACCCGAAAGGCAACTCAACGCTGCTTGCGTTGAACTGTCCGCCCATGAGGTGGGCACCGATGAACCAGCCATTGAAGCTCTCGCAGAACCAATAGCGGTATTCAGGCATAACAAGCCAGTGGCGCAGACTCGACTGGTCGCCGCCCGACTGTTTCCACGGATTAAGACCATAGAACAGCTGCAGCGTGCTTTTCTTACCTACTGAGGCTTCAATTCCCAAGTTAGGAGTTGTGGTAGCCCAGTATAATGCATTGGTCTTCAACGCCACGTTCTGTGACAGCATTGTGGCTGAAGTTGCCAACACAAATAGTGCTGTACTTAATATGCGTTTAATCATAAATCCTGTAAATATTTTAGTTTTTTCTATTTCTCGGAATCTTGTTTTTATTCATAGTTATATTATCTCAGCAGATGGTTTTTATATCATCGTTGACCAATCATTTCACATCGTAAAACTGCATTCTCAGACTGTGTTGTTGCCTTATGACAATTTCAGTTCGCAGTTTAGTTTACAGCCATGCTTGCGTGGCCATTCATGCTGATAGGTTCGTATATGTTATTTTTACCGATTACAGGTTTTTCACATTAGTAGTTCGAATGCTGGCACCATTTAAGGTTAAGCTCGTTCGACATTTTTGTGCTAAAGTTCTTATTCCAAGCAGCATGTTTGTAAAAAACACACCTTATTTAAGGAATATTTATCTTAGCCTTAATTCCGCAACACTATAATTTAACTTTATTTATAAGTTCCTGAGCAACAAA
>ENA-ORTN01000867-ORTN01000867.1-human-gut-metagenome-genome-assembly--contig:-NODE-867-length-32696-cov-5.732361_pt1 | contig 32696 bp, 26 predicted proteins | sample MGYA00242070_ERZ509189 | MGnify/ENA primary metagenome ERZ509189 (study PRJEB26280, sample SAMEA2338821) | human gut metagenome | biome: human gut; feature: human-associated habitat; material: faeces...
CTGACGATTTATTCCACCCAGGATCCGCAGATCCAGGAAATCTGTGATACACAGGTGAATGACGACAACAATTATAATATAGAAAAGAAAATTTCTTTTTCCTATGCACTGTCCGTACAACAGCCGGATGGTTCCGTAAACCATTATAGCGAACAGAGTCTTCTTTCCTATTATAAAAGAAACAATGCGGGTTATAATCTGAATTATAAAAATGAAGCTGCAGCACAGGCTGCTATCGATGCATATCGGGAAGCAATGGTTTCCGATGGAGGAGTTGTAGTGGGCGAGTCTGTAACCTTTACGATTCAGCCGCAGGCTTCCGTAACCATTATTGATCAGAGTACCGGACAGGTGAAGGCACTGGTGGGGGGCCGTGGAGAAAAAACCGCCAGCAAGACATTAAACCGGGCCGCAGATGTGACGAGACAGCCGGGTTCTACATTTAAGATCCTGACAGCTTATGCACCGGCTCTGGACAGCGGTTCCTATACATTGGCAACGACGGTGCTGGACGAGCCGATCACATACAGTTCCGGCCAGGAAATTCATAATGCGGATGGAAAATACCGTGGTTATACCAGCATCCGGGAAGCAATACAGGATTCTGTGAATGTAGTGGCGGTGAAGACAGTACAGGATATTACACCGCAGGCAGGATATGAGATGGCAAAAAAATTCGGTATTTCGACACTGACGAAGGATGATATTGTGGAATCACTTCCGCTTGGTGTCGGAGGTGTGACAAACCTGGAGCTGGCAGCCGCATTTGAAGTTATGCCGAATCAGGGAGTATACAAAGAGCCGGTGATGTACACAAAAATTCTTGATCAGGATGGTAATGTGCTGCTGGAGAAGAAAGCGAAGAAACACCGGGTTATCAATGACAGTACGGCGTTTTTACTGACTTCAGCCATGCAGGATGTTGTGCTTTACGGAACCGGTAAACTGGCAGATTTCGGTACAATGCCAATTGCAGGAAAGACCGGAACCGCAGGAACATCTGAGGCTGCCAGAGATGCGTGGTTTGCAGGATATACGCCGTATTATACCTGTGTGGTCTGGGGGGGATACGATGATTACTCCAGATTGGAATCCAGCCGCTATCCCAAGATACTGTGGAATCATATTATGAAACAGCTTCATGAAGGTCTTGCATATAAGGAATTCGAGATGCCTGAAGATGTGGAAGTAAGCAGTGTTTGCAAGACTTCCGGTAAGATTGCCATTGCCGGTGTATGTCCGGAGACAGAGACAGAGTATTTTGCAGAAGGTACAGAACCTTCGGAAAAATGTGATCTGCATCAGACGGCAGTGATTTGCAAAGATTCCGGCCTGCTTGCCGGGGAATATTGTCCGGAGAGCAGCAAAGAGACAAAGACATTTATGAAAAAAGGATCCGGTGAAGATAAGATTCCGACAGAGGTGTGCAATGTGCATACTGGTGAGGGGTGGCTGAACCAGCTCATTCAGGCACTGACTCCGGAAAACAACCATACCGGACAATAAAATAGTTTAAACGCTTTACAAAAGAAACGGAATTGTTACAATTCTGTTTCTTTTTTTGCCCAAAATCTTGTGTGAAACATTGACATATTGCGGTTCCGTTGCTATAATGAATTTCGTTGGTGTAACAAAAATGTAACAATTTAAAAATAAAAGTAATATTTATAAAGAGTTTGACTTGAAGGAGTAACAGAACGGATGAAATACAGAAATAAAAAGGCAATCGCAACCTTAATCGTAACAACCTTGATCTTTACCTGCGGAGCGACCGGAGTACAGGCTGCACCGGCAGCAGATCTGAACATTGTGGGCAACGTGGCGGCAGCACCGATTTCCGGTGTATCCCTGGCAGTGGCACAGGCAAATACACAGACAGCAGCAGAGCAGGCTGCATTGGTACAGAATATGGGGGTCGCTCAGATTGATAATTATCTGAATGTCCGCAGTGAAGCGTCCACAGACAGTGAGGTAGTCGGAATTATGAAAAATAACGCAGTGGCTGAAATCACAGGTGCTGTGGATGGCTGGTACCAGATCACATCCGGATCAGTCAGTGGTTATGTTAAGGCAGAGTATCTGGCAGTTGGAAATCAGGATTTACTGAATTCCGTAAAAACAAGAATGGCACAGGTTAATACAGAAACATTAAAAGTCCGCAGTGAGGCATCTACAGAGGCAGCAGTTGTGACATTAGTAGGTCAGGATCAGCAGTTGAAAGTTTTGGATGAGCAGATTCCGGGATGGGTAAAAGTTGAGACAGCAGATGGCGAAGGTTATATTTCCACGGAATTCGCTTCTGTGGCAGATATGTATCAGTATGCAGAAAAACCACAGGTATCTGAACAGAAGGAAAGTTCCTCCGGTGGTTCTGTTACTTCCTATGCATTACAGTTTCTTGGTAATCCGTATGTGTGGGGTGGTACAAGCCTGACAAAAGGTGTGGATTGTTCCGGATTTGTTATGCAGGTATATGCACATTATGGAATTTCCCTTCCACATTCTTCTTCTGCACTGCGTGGAGTCGGTCGTGGAGTAAGTTATTCCGAGGCACAGCCGGGAGATATCATCTGTTATAGCGGTCATGTGGCAATTTATCTTGGCGGCGGTAAGATCGTTCACGCAAGCAATCCGAAAGATGGTATCAAAGTATCTACTGCGACTTATAAAAAAATTCTTGCAGTCCGCAGAGTGATGTAGTATTTCCAAATTCAAGTCGAACGCAGGTGAGACTTGGTGCGGGATTCTGGTCAGCGAAAGCTGAGATAATCAGATCAGAAAATAGAAGTGTGTGCTGTTTACAAACTGAAACTGAAATGATAAGTTTGTGATAGCACACTTTCTTGTTGATATTGTGCATAACTTTGTGCATAAGTGCGAAAAAAGGCAATGAATGTCCACATTTTTTGAATAAAGAGGGAAATTACTTGACGTATGAGACCAATTATTGTATAAAGGTTCAATGGAGAATAATTCCTGAAATAATATTGGAAGAAATGGGACAAAATGAGTAGTAGAAAAGAACTGGCAGGTGTGCGTATTGATATTTGCAGCCTGCGGGAAGCACTTCATAAAATAGAACATTATATACAGGAAGACGGTCTGCATGCAGTGGAGGCAGTATCTATGAAAACGGTTGTGACGGCAGGGGAAGAGGAAGAAGTCCGTCAGTGTCTGGAGGATATAGATCTGGTTATTCCATCAGATAAGGAGATTTTGATGGAATTGGGAGTGACATCTCACAAATGGCTGGAGGAAGCAAGGGAACACCGATTTGCCAGTGAGGCACTGCGTAATATTGCCAGAGACCGTCATAGCATTTATCTGCTGACAGATACGAGAGCGCAGATGGATGAACTGTGTTCCTTTCTGGATCATACTTATGGCGATGTGGCAAGGATCTGTGGAGATGCAGTCTGGGAAGAATGTGAAGAGGATACAGAACAAATTGTAAATGAAATCAATGCAGTAGCACCACATCTGCTGTTGGTTATGCTTCCGACGCCGCAGCAGGAGATTTTTCTGGCACAGCACAGGAAAATGCTGAATGTACGGCTTTGGTTCGGTGTCGGCACAGAGAATACATTTACAGAAAAAAAGAAAAAAACGGCAGGTCTCTGCAAGAGACTGCTGGCGCGGCGTAAAATGAAGCGCCAGATACAATCTTATGAAGCAGAGGGAGAAGAAAAAGTAAACTGATCATCTCAGCCTGAGATAAGACTCCCACTTCTGCAAGGTGAGTAATAACATTTGCTGCGATGATCTGTATGTTTCAATCCTGATTAAACTTCTTTATAATCAGCATCTACCACATCATCATCCGCACCGCCTGCTGTCTGCTGACCAGCACCTGCGTTCATGTCCGGACCTGCACCTGCTGCACCCTGTGCGGCCTGTGCCTGCTCATACATTTTTGCAAATACCTGCTGCGCACTTGCCATCAGTTTCTCTTTTGCAGCTTTCATCTCATCTAACTCTGCATCTGTCATCTTGTCAGCTTCCGGATGAGCCTCAAGGAGTGCTTTTAATGCATCCAGATCTGCCTGTACCGGAGCTTTCTCAGCATCAGATACACCTGCACCAACTTCTTCAAGTGCTTTCTCTGTCTGGAATACGAAGGAATCAGCATCGTTTCTTGTATCGATCGCGTCTTTTCTCTTCTTATCCTGAGCCTCAAACTCTGCAGCTTCTTTTACAGCTTTATCGATCTCATCATCAGACATATTGGATCCTGCTGTGATTGTGATATGCTGCTCTTTGCCTGTTCCAAGGTCTTTTGCAGATACATTTACAATACCGTTTGCATCAATATCGAATGTTACTTCAATCTGAGGTACACCTCTTCTTGCTGGTGGGATACCATCTAAGCGGAACTGTCCAAGAGTCTTGTTATCTCTTGCGAACTGTCTCTCACCCTGTACAACGTGGATATCAACGGCTGTCTGATTATCCTCTGCTGTGGAGAAGATCTGGCTCTTCTTTGTAGGGATTGTTGTGTTACGCTCGATTAACTTCGTAGCAACACCACCCATTGTTTCGATAGATAAGGATAATGGAGTTACATCAAGAAGGAGGATGTCACCGGCACCTGCATCACCTGCTAACTTACCACCCTGGATAGAAGCACCGATTGCTACACATTCATCTGGGTTAATTCCCTTGAATGGCTCTTTACCTGTTAACTGTTTTACTTTATCCTGTACAGCAGGGATTCTTGTAGAACCACCAACTAATAATACTTTACTTAACTCAGAAGCGTTAAGACCTGCATCGTTTAATGCTTTAGAAACAGGTGTTGCTGTTCTTTCTACTAAATGAGCTGTTAATTCGTTGAATTTCGCTCTTGTTAAGTTCATTTCAAAATGTTTTGGTCCCTCAGCAGTTGCTGTGATGAAAGGAAGGTTGATGTTTGTTGTTGTAGAGGAAGAAAGCTCTTTCTTTGCTTTTTCAGCAGCTTCTTTAAATCTCTGCATTGCCATCTTATCTGTAGATAAATCTACACCTTCTTTTGCTTTGAAATCATCTAACATATACTGTGTGATTACGTTATCGAAATCATCTCCACCTAAACGGTTATCTCCGGCTGTGGATAATACTTCGATGACACCGTCACCAATCTCGATGATAGATACATCAAATGTACCACCACCTAAATCATATACCATGATTCTCTGCTCATTCTCGTTATCAAGGCCATAGGAAAGAGCTGCTGCTGTAGGCTCATTGATGATACGCTTTACATCAAGACCTGCAATCTTACCAGCATCTTTTGTTGCCTGTCTCTGAGCATCGTTGAAGTATGCTGGAACTGTGATAACTGCTTCTGTTACTTTCTCACCTAAGTAGTTCTCTGCATCAGATTTTAACTTCTGTAAAATCATTGCGGAAATCTCCTGTGGAGAATACTTTTTATCATCAATTGTTACTTTATAATCTGTACCCATTTCACGTTTGATTGATGAAATAGTCTTGTCAGCATTTGTTACTGCCTGACGCTTTGCCGGCTCACCGACAACTCTTTCACCAGTCTTTGTGAAAGCTACTACGGAAGGAGTTGTTCTCATTCCTTCTGCATTTGTGATAACAACAGGTTTTCCACCTTCCATTACTGCTACACATGAGTTTGTTGTACCTAAATCAATACCGATTATTTTACCCATAATTATTTCCTCCTGTATTCTGTCAAATTCGTATATCTAAAATATGACTAATTAACTACTTTTACCATGCTGTGACGAAGAACTCCATCTTTGTACATATATCCTTTCTGGAACTCTTCAGATACAAGGTTCTCACCCATCTCTTCATTCTCTTCATGCATTACTGCATTATGAAAATCTGGATTAAATTCCTTTCCTACAGCATCCATCGGTTTTACACCGATTTCTTCAAGTACGGTAATCATCTGCTGATAAATTTTGATAAATCCCTGAGCAAATGCCCCTTCCTTCTCTTCTTCTGAAAGAGCATCCAAACCTCTTTCAAAATTATCAACAACCGGAAGTAACTTTGCAAGAACCTCTTTCGCTCCTACATCATACATATGGCTCTGCTCTTTTGCATTTCTCTTTCTGGCATTCTCAAATTCTGCCATCAGACGCTGATATTTATCTGTCATCTCTGCTGCTTTTTCTTCACTCTTTTTTAATTCGATTTCAAGAGCGGCTGCAGACTTCTTTTTCTTTTTCGTCTTGGTTTCTTTTGTCTCTTGAGTTTCCGTTCCTTCCTCCGTCGTTGTTTCTTCTGGAGTCTCTCCCTTCGCCTCTTCTACGATACTTTCGTCGGATACTTTCTTTTCTTCTTCCACTTAAGTACCACCTTTCTATGATTTATTATTAAAAATCTCATCTAAATCATCGGTTAGATTTCTGAGAGTATTTACAACCTTTCGGTAATCCATTCGTTTGGGACCGATAATTCCGACCGTTCCTGTTCCGCCTTCCTTCAATTCGTAAGTGGCAGTTACGATACTGCAATCCCTTAAAGACTGTACCTGCGTCTCATTACCAATGTAAACCTGTATGCCATGCTTCTCTTCCTGATTCACCGTATCATCGACAAGCTTTACAAGCTGCTTCTTCTCAACTAATGTGTCAAGAAGTGCTGTCGTATGCTCTGGATTGGAAAGTTCAGGATACTTGAGCATATTGGTTGCTCCGCTGGTATAAATCTCTAAATTATCTGCTTCGTGAATTGCCTCTACAATCCCATTAAAAACTCCTTCTAAAATGTCTGCATGCATTCCTGCCTGCACCTTCATCGTGTGAACTAACTCAATGTTAATATCATTCAGTGTTAGTCCCTGAAGGAAAGAGTTCAACAAAATGTTAAGTTTTAGAATCTCGTCATTGCCAAGAGGTTCATCCATATTCATGAGCACGTTCTTAACCGTATCATTGCCAACCACGATAACGACCAGAAGTCTTTGTGAATCCACCATAGAAAGTTGAATAAACTTAAGCTTTGACTCCTTAATCTGTGGTGCGGAAATCAATGTGGCATAGTTCGTATTCGCTGCAAGAACATCTGCGACATTCTTAAGAACCTCCTCCATGCGATCCATCTTATTAATCAAATCCTGATGTTCCTTCTCCTTCTCGGTCTCCCGTGTTCGAATTTCATCATTCTCTTCCATAAGACAGTTTACATAATAACGATAGCCTAAATCTGAAGGAATCCTTCCGGCAGAAGTATGTGGCTGGAGGATATAACCAAGCTCTTCAAGATCCGCCATCTCATTACGAATCGTTGCTGAACTTAAATGTAAATCAGAATCTTTGGCAATCGTTCTGCTTCCGACCGGATCTCCAGTCTCTAAGTAAGTAGATATAATTGCTTTTAAAATTTTCATCTTACGTTCATCCAGTTCCATCTCTTACTCCCTTCCTTCTTAGTTATTAGCACTCATCAATATCGAGTGCTAATATCTACATTCATTAAGTTATCACTATCTTCAATCCTTGTCAAGTATATTTTAAAATTTTTCCTGAACTTTTTTTTTACAGAGCGTACAGATTGCCAGAATGATTTTTCAAACACTTTCTAAATTCCTTTACAGCATAAAATCACAGAAAATGTAATCACTCACATCAATCCCTGCATCCGTAAGACGAAGCATTTTCCCATCAGCCGTCCATTCCAATAAATCCATTTCTTCATATTTAGCAATAACTTTTCCATATATATCTTTAAGACCCACCCTAAAGCGCTCTTTAAACTCTCTCTCTGAAATTCCTGCTCTTTTTCTCAGTCCCAGAAACATAAACTCTTCTATCTCATCTTTTTCGCTTAACACAGTATAATCTTCCCGCATCATAAATGGAACATACGGCTTTTTCTGATATTTTTCTAAATTCTTCTCATTAGAAAAACGAGTCCCTTCAAAATAAGAAGAAGCACCAAGTCCAAATCCAAGATACGGTATTCCACTCCAATATCCAAGATTATGAATACATTCTTTTCCCTTTCTCGCATAATTTGAAATCTCATACCGCTCGTAGCCATTCTCTGCTAAAACCTCTTTCGTGAGCTGATACATTTCCCTGTCTGTCTCTTCATCAGGAATCTTCTTCTGAATCTCCTCCGATTCACCAAACGGTGTTCCTTCCTCCAAAATAAGACTGTAGGCAGAAATATGTTCTGGCTGCAATACCATCACCTTTTCCAGCGTCCTTCTATAGATACTTACCGTCTGCCCCGGCAGTCCACTCATCAAATCTACATTAATATTCTCAAACCCCGCTTTTCTCGCCAACTCATAACTCTTCAAAAATTCTTCCCATGTATGAATTCTTCCCAATAAATGAAGACAGGCGTCATCTGCACTCTGTAACCCCATACTGAAACGATTCACTCCTGCTTTTTTATAAGAAAAAACATTCTCCTTCGTAAGCGTTCCCGGATTCGTCTCCATTGTAATTTCTGCTTCTTCCATTATAAAAAATGCATTCCGTACCGCCAGCATAATCCTCTCTATCTGCTTTCCGGAAAGAAGCGACGGTGTACCTCCTCCTATAAAGATACTTCGCACTGCATATGCGTCTTTATCTAAAAGTTTACCTGTCTGCTCTATTTCATTTATCAAAGACTGTACATAAATCTCCCGTCTCTCCTCATTTGAAGGGAATGAAAGAAAATCACAGTAGTTACACTTTTTTATGCAAAATGGAATGTGAATATATAATTCCAAATCGGTTTTGCTTGCACACATAATTTTTCCTTTCTATCCTGATTTGTAGAGCGAAACAGACGCCAGCAAAGAGAGCCTATTCCCTATATTTGTGACTTTAGTCGCGGCAGTTTGAATACTCGCTTTATATGCTCGTATCCAAACCTTGCTCCGAGGCCACAAATATAGGGAATAGGCTCTCTTTGGAAGCTGTTTGCTAGCTGCCCATGCAAATTCAGGATTTATTTAGCTTCAGGAGTTCGTCTGCTTTGCAGCCTCACAAATCAGAATTTAGTCTTCATCCAATTTGAGAACGCTCATAAACGCCTTCTGTGGTATCTCTACGTTACCAACCTGTCGCATTCTCTTCTTTCCTTCCTTCTGTTTTTCAAGAAGCTTCTTCTTACGGGAAATATCACCGCCGTAACATTTCGCAAGTACGTCTTTGCGAACAGCTTTTACGGTTTCACGAGCGATAATCTTGCTTCCGATGGCTGCCTGAATTGGAATCTCGAATAAATGTCTTGGAATTTCTTCTTTTAATTTCTCACAAATCTTTCTTGCACGTTCGTAAGCTGTGGAAGAATGCACAATGAAAGAAAGAGCATCCACGGTCTCACGATTAATAAGAATATCTAACTTCACAAGGTCGGACTGCTGGTAACCTTTCATCTCATAGTCAAAGGAGGCATAGCCTCTGGAACGGGATTTTAAAGCATCGAAGAAGTCGTAGATAATCTCGTTAAGTGGCAGTTCGTATTTAAGGAGCGCTCTCGTTTCTTCCATATACTCCATAGAAATATAGGTTCCGCGGCGTTCCTGACAAAGTGTCATGATAGCACCAACATATTCTTTGGTTACCATGATTTCCGCGGATACGATTGGTTCTTCCATATATTCAATGGTGGATGGATCTGGAAGGTTTGTCGGGTTTGTTAAGTCAAATACTGTTCCATCCGTCTGGTGTACTTTGTAAATAACACTCGGTGCAGTCGTTACTAAGTCAAGGTTATATTCTCTTTCTAATCGTTCCTGAATAATCTCTAAATGTAAAAGGCCTAAGAATCCACAACGAAAACCGAAACCTAATGCAACCGAAGTTTCCGGCTCATACTGGAGTGCTGCATCATTAAGCTGTAATTTTTCTAAAGCATCTCTTAAATCCGGATATTTGGCTCCATCTGCCGGATAGATTCCACAAAACACCATAGAGTTTACCTTTTTATAACCTGGCAGGGGTTCTGCACATGGATTATCGGCATCTGTAACGGTATCACCCACACGGGTATCTTTTACATTTTTAAGGCTGGCTGTAATATATCCAACCATGCCGGCAGAAAGCTCATCACACGGGAAGAACTGGCCTGCACCAAAGGTTCCAACCTCAACAACTTCTGCTTTCGCACCAGTTGCCATCATCAGCATATTTGTACCTTTTTTAATGGTTCCTTCCATGATACGTGCAAAAATGATAACTCCTTTATAAGAATCATATACACTATCGAAAATGAGTGCCTGTAATGGATTCTCCGGGCTTCCACCTGGTGCAGGAATCTTCTTTACAATCTGCTCTAAGACCTGTTCGATATTAATTCCGTTTTTCGCAGAAATCTTTGGCGCATCCTGCGCTTCGATTCCGATAACATCCTCTATCTCTTCTACAACACGATCCGGGTCTGCACTTGGAAGATCAATCTTGTTGATAACTGGCATAATCTCAAGGTCATGGTCTAATGCCAAATATACGTTTGCAAGTGTCTGTGCTTCGATTCCCTGTGCCGCATCCACGACAAGTACCGCTCCCTCACAGGCAGCAAGGCTTCGGCTTACCTCGTAGTTAAAATCGACGTGACCTGGTGTATCGATTAAGTTGAATATATACTCTTCTCCGTCCTCAGCATGATATACAATACGTACCGCCTGAGACTTAATTGTAATTCCACGTTCTCTCTCTAAATCCATGTTGTCAAGAACCTGGTTCTGCATCTCTCTATCTGTCAGCAATCCTGTCTTTTCGATAATACGGTCTGCTAAAGTTGATTTTCCATGGTCAATATGTGCTATAATACAAAAATTTCTTATTTTACTCTGGTCAATTCCAGCCAAGGCAGTTTCCTCCTATTTTATAATATGTACTCTCAGAATCTTTTTGTGCTGATCTAATTCTATCTGTCCTATTCTATCATGAGTTCTCTGCCTTTGCAATTTTTTATTCCTGATTTGATAACTTAATAAATTCATCCAGTCTTGCCTTTGCTTTTCCACTGTCAATGATCTCAGCGGCAAGCTTCACAGCATCTTCTAAAGTATCTGCTTTTCCTGCAACATAGAAAGCTGCTCCGGCATTCATTAAAACCGCTTCTCTTCTTGGACCCTTTTCACCATTTAAGATTGACAGGGTAATCTTTGCATTTTCTTCCGGTGTACCACCGATCAATTCTTCTTTATCACATTTCTTAAATCCAAACTGTTCTGGTTCAATCTCATAAGAACGGAACTTTCCATCTTTAATTTCACAGACACTTGTCCTGGCACTCATGGAAATCTCATCAAGACAATCCTGTCCGTATACAACCATTGCATTTTTTACTCCAAGATTGGAAAGTACTCTTGCGAGAGGTTCTACCAGTTTTTCATCATACACGCCCATAACCTGCATATTGGCACCAGCCGGATTGGAAAGTGGGCCTAAAATATTAAATACAGTACGGATTCCTAATTCTTTTCGTACATTTGCCACATAGCGCATCGCTGTGTGGTATTTCTGTGCAAAAAGGAAACAGATATTGATATCTTTTAACATCTGTGCGCTTTGTGCTGGTGAAACGGTAATATTTACTCCAAGTGCCTCTAACACATCTGCCGCACCACATTTACTGGAAGCCGCTCTGTTTCCATGCTTTGCAACCGGAACTCCTCCAGCGGAAATGACAAGTGCAGAAGTTGTAGAAATATTAAAGGAATTAGAACGATCTCCACCGGTTCCTACAATTTCTAACACATCCATATCATTAAGAAGTCTTGTACAATGCTCTCTCATTCCTGCTGCAGAAGCAGTAATCTCGTCAATTGTCTCACCTTTCATGGCAAGTGCTGTAAGATAGGCACTTTTTTGAATATCATTTGCCTCGCCGCTCATAATCTCGTCCATGACAGCCTGTGCCATCTCATAACTTAAATCTTCTTTTTTGCTTAATTTGATAATTGCTTCTTTAATCATAACTTATGCCTCCATCTTTGTACTTTCGTTGTTGTCATGTGGATTCTTTTTGATGGAATTAATGTAGGAAATGCGAAACTATTTCATAAGAATATATCCTGTGAAATAAAAAACCCGTCCATGACAACGTATTACTACTTTGTCAAGGACGGGTGTATTATCAAAATGTTATTCTTTCACATCCGCGGTGCCACCTTGATTCACAAAATGTGCGCTCTGAAGGATACCATCATATCCCTGGCAACTGACGTATGCCCTCACGTCACAGTGTACTAAATTCCTGAAACTTTCTGAATCTTGTTCTAAATCCTATATGTTAAAGAAGATTCCTGTTAGTTAACAAAAACTTTCATAAAACCTTTGACTGTGCCCTCCACGGTCCATTTAATAATCTGCGTTTAACCCGGCTCTCACCTGCCCGGACTCTCTGTATATGCACAACTATTTTTATCTCCGCTTCAACGGTTTGACTTGAAAAATCAAATTTTCTGATATTATTAAAACATAAACCTTATCGTTTGTCAATTTATTTTTTGTAATTGTAAATTATCTGTTCAAAATTCTATACAGCACAGTCTCGTGTTCAAAAAAGAAACAACAAAAATATAATTTTACTTGTAGTTCTACATATATTTTTAATTCTTTTTATAAGATTTTTCCCCAGATAAGAGCCGATATAGCATCTCAGCTAATGGTTGCATTGCATTTTTCGCTTCCTCTACTGTATTGTTCTGTGCTCCTACCTCCACAAGCATCGCTCTTTTTGCCAAATGAAGGTTATAACGGTAGCCTTTTATATAGATTCTTCGTGTCAGATCTGGATAATATTTTCCACATAAAAGCTGCATCTGCAGGCTGAATGCCAGATTTGCCTCCTTGTTTGGATTATAAAGATAACCGATATCCCCCTTACTTGCAAGGCGGCTGACTCCATTAAAAAACATAATCTGTGCTGCAGACTTTCCATTGACTTTTGTGCGAAGGTGAATATTATTTTCTACAGAATCCCTGTGCAGGTCAATCACTACTTTTACCGAAGGATTTTTCCTAAGTGCCGCCTCCACACTATCACCTGCAAAGTTATAAGCGGCATTGCGGTCAAGCTGTCCGTCTACCATATCATAAACAGATTTGTCATGTACCGTTTTTATTCCGTAGACATTTTCCAGTTCTTTTGTCAGAGCAGTTCCTACTTCAATCACAGAACCTTCTTTTCCATTTACCTTTTTGTACGTTTCACTTCCGTGTGTATGGTAAATAAGAACCAGTGGCTCCTCCTTTCCTAATTTTGCAGACAAATCCATCGTCACAAGCTTTGTTCCATTTAAATCCTGTTTTGTCATAGATGTTGTCTCATCCACAATATAAAAATGTTCCAGCAAAAAAGAATAACTTGCCAGTTCTTTTATTGTATAGGCTCTTCCCGTTCCCATCTGCTTCATTTTTCCAGGATCTTTTTTCTTTTCTTCTACAGACTGATCATCCGATTCTGTAAAATAATCCGGCACCGTATCACTGTATTTTGCCTTATAGTACCCCTTTCCTTTCCAGTAATCAAGCGCGAATCTTTGAATTGGGAAAAGCTCCTCCTGCATTCCATTTCGAAAAAAAGGAAGGAGCATTCCCTTTCCCCCCTCGTATGTATCGTATCCAAGAATTGGCGTCAATTCATACTGCCCTTTTCTTATACTATTTTCAAAAAAATCGTGAAACACCTCCGTGTTCACTGGAAGATATTGCCATAAAGAGAGTGTTCTCCGCTTTACCTTTCCACTTCCTCCCGATAAAAATAAGCCCCATAACAAAATAAAAAGAACAAACAATAAGCCTTCTATTACCTTTAAATTTCTCTCTTGCATAATCCCTCCCAAGAAAATAGCTTATAGCAATTTTCCAAATAACTTATTAGCAAAAACAATTCCCTTTTCCTGATCACATAATTGATTGCATGATTATACAAACACTCAAGATAATTCTTATAATATAAACTTATGCCTGTCCTTTTTATTTATGATTTGATTTAGAAAATCCTCCCTGCAACAAACTGATTAATCCCTTCCGAAAGCGTGTAACTAATTCGCTTTACTGCCTCATCAATTTCCTTCGGTGTCACAAAAAGTTCGCATAACTTTTCATCTAAAATTTCCCCTAAAAAATGATACTTTTCCTTTTCCGGCCACGAACAAAAGATATCTTCCATTCCCTCGCCCTGAGAAGCACAAAAAGCTTCCATAATATCACAAGCCAATGACGGGATGGAAATTACGGTTGGAACACCTATCGCAATCACTGGAATCCCCATCGTTTTTTCCGTAATCTCATTCCTATGATTTCCAACACCCGACCCTGGAGCAATTCCCGTATTACTAATCTGTATTGTCCTGTTAAGCCTTTCCGAACTCTTCGCCGCTAACGCATCAATCACTACCAGCGCATCTGGGTGAATCTTTTTCACAATCCCCTCAACAATCTCCCCTGTTTCCATTCCTGTCTGTGCCATAACTCCCGGTGCAAGTGCGGCAACCGCCGGACATCCCTCTATCTCTTTCCATCCAGTCAGATGTCTTGTTATAAAAAGGTTTTTAATCACAAGCGGACCAAGGGCATCCGGGGTCACCTCCCCATTTCCAAGTCCAATAAATAAAAGCTTTCTTTTTCCTGAAAGCAGGGACTGCAGCCGCTTTGCAAGACATTCGCTCATTTCCTCATGAAAGCTTCCATCATTCCCTGCCATATTTTCCCCTTCAAGTGTCACATAGATTCCCCGTGGTTTTCCAAGCTGTTTCTCCCCCTCCTCACTGTCAATCTCAATCACTGTTTCCTGCAGGCCCCGCTCTCCGATACGCTCCTGCTGAATTTTGATTCCGTCAAAGGCCTGCTGCTCTTCTAGGGATTCTTCAAGCTCGTCTTTTAGTTCCAATGCTAAGTCTGTATGAGAAAAAGAATGTTGTATATTCATAAGAGTCCCTCCCTTTTCATTATCATCAAGTATTATGTTACAAAAATAACTTTAATATACATAGCCATACTAATTTTAATATATCTAAAAAATTTTTCCCTTAAAATTTTCATTTTCCACTTGACAAATAGCCCAAAAATCAATAAAATACAATAGTATGTTTACATTAGATTGTCCGTGTCCGAAATAATGCAAAACAATATAAACATAAAAATTATAAGTAATAATATTTGGAGGTGTACAGATTGGCTAACATCAAATCTGCAAAAAAAAGAATTTTAGTTATCGAAACAAAGACATTAAGGAACAAATCTATTAAATCTAAAGTAAAAACTTGTATCAAGAACGTAGAAGTTGCTGTAGCAAAGGGTGACAAAGAAGCTGCACAGGCTGCTTTAACAGTTGCTATTTCTGAAATCAGCAAAGCTACTTCTAAAGGAATTTTCCATAAGAACACAGCAGCAAGAAAAGTTTCCCGTCTTACAAAAGCGGTTAACGGAATTGCTTAATTAGAATAAAACGTTTATCTCCGAAAAGAGCGGCTGCTTTTCGGAGATTTTTTGTTTTAGGTAAACCAGACGAACAAAAGCCCTCCCATACTCCCTATTTATGACTTTAGTCGCGGCGTGTTGAATGTTCGCTTAAATGCGCTCGCATCCAACACTTGCTCCGAGGTCACAAATATAGCTTCTTCTACTTCATGGTGGCGTCTGTTTAAACAGATAAACGAAATTAGAAAATATATGTTGAATTTCTAGATAGATTTTGGTATACTGTTATAATATATGATGCCATAGTTCCGAATATGGATATTTCCCCGCGAATTATGGGAATCGTTTGAAAAGAAAGGAAAAGAGATATGTCTTTATTAACAGATTGGAGAGAATTTGCGTATAGCCATGATGATAGAACCAGAGAAGGACAGGAATTCTGGATTGGATATTTCAATCAGGAGAAGGCAGTATACGAACAGATTCTTGCTACACCAGAAGAACCAGTAAGTGGAACAGTTACAGAACTGGCACAAAAATATAACATGGAACTTACTTACTTTGTAGGTTTCTTAGATGGAATCAATGACAGTCTTAAGAATCCAAATCCTATCGAGGAGATGGATGCGTTCGCTTTTCAGCCAGACCGAGATCCGCGTAATACAGAACGACGCGATCGAACGCTGTGGACTGAAGCAGCTTCTCTTTGAGCCGGAAATGCTGGAGGGACTGGCGCCGGATATCTCCACGGCGGCGCTGCTGCTCACGCTGAAGGACCAGATCCCTGCCCGGGCAAAGGACAACGCGCGCCGCTACATCGCGAAGATAGTGGAGGACATAAACCGCCGCCTGTCCGACGACCTGCGCCGCTCCGTAAGCTCCGCGCTGAACCGCCGGGAACACTCCCCCATACCAAGTGCGGCGGCGCTGGATTTCCGAACGACTATCCGCCGCAATCTCGGGAATTACGACCCGGAGCGGAAACTGCTGCTGCCGGAAAAATTCTGGTTCTATGAGCGCGCGGCAAAATCCGGCTCGCGCACCGTGATTCTGGATATCGACCAGAGCGGCTCCATGGCGGAATCCGCGATATATTCCTCCGTGATGGGCTGTATCCTCGCCAGCATAAGCTCCCTCAGGACTCACGTCATCGCCTTCGACACCGCCGTCACCGACCTCACGGAACACTGCTCCGACCCGGTGGAGCTGCTGTATGGAATACAGCTCGGCGGCGGCACGGACATAGAAAAATCCGTGGCGTACTGCTCCGGACTGGTGACTCAGCCGGAAAAAACCACAATGTTCATCGTCACCGACCTGTACGAGGGCGGAAACCGCAGCAGACTGCTCCGCCGTCTGGAGGAACTCCGCAGCTCCGGCGTGAACATCGTGGTGCTGCTCGCGGTATCCGACAGCGGAAAGCCTATATTTGACGAGGAACTCGCCAAAAGGGTGTCGGCACTGGATATCCCATGCTTCGCGTGCCCTCCGGAGCGGCTTCCGGAAGTGCTGGAAAATGCGCTGAAGCGGCGTTCGCTTGCCGGTTTCGCATAAAATACAAACGGAGGGCGCTGTGCACCCTCCAATCTTTATTCAGGGAAGTCCTGTACGGGCTTCCCTGTTCGCTTTCGTCTTACGGAATTATGTCACGCCCGAATACATGGAACACTCCGTCGGTTATCGTGTAGAGAAGCCCGGAATTCGTGCCGTCCGGCTGTTTCATGGTAAATATCGGGACCGCTCCGTTCCTTACGGCAAGGTAATCCGCCAGTATCAGGAACAGCCACACCGCATACACCGCCGACAGGGCGAGCACAGTCCCGGCGCAGGCTTTCTTGGCGCGCGGCATTGGTGGGAATCCGCCGGACCAGCGCCCGAGTATCCTGCCCAGGAGATTGACCAGCCCCCAGAAAATCAGCAGTTCCCCGGGAATCACACACGCAATGCACAGCCACTCGCTGAAATTCAGCGGAACGATATAGAACAGCGGGCTGACGAGCCAGCACGCGGCGCAGAACACCGCCGGGACGACTGCCAGCATGATTATGTGCCACTTCCGGAACGGCTTGCAGACCCGGAAAAGCACCCCGTAGAGTACTCCGGCGGTGACGTATACCGCCATGACTGAAAGCCGCTCCTGCGGAATCGAGAATATATTCTGGAGCACCAGCAGGGCGCCGATACCCAGCACGACAGTAAGCCCTCCCGGGAGCGCCTTTTTCAGGACGTTCGCTATGAATCTTCCCTGCACCCGTTCCTTGTTAGGCTCCAGAGCCAGGAGGAACGACGGAGCGCCGATAAACAGCGCGCTTATCAGCGTCAGCTGTATCGGCTGGAACGGATACGCCGACGATGAGAACAGGAACATCACCGAAAGCAGGAACGAGAATATCGTCTTAACAAGGAACAGCGACGCAGAACGCTGGATATTGTTGATACAGCGCCTGCCCTCCTCCACGGCGAGGGGCATTGCGGAAAAGTCGCTGTCGAGCAGCACAAGCTGGGACACGCACCTTGCCGCGTCGCTGCCGGACTGCACCGCCACGGAGCAATCCGCCTCCCGGAGCGCCAGCACGTCGTTCACTCCGTCGCCGGTCATCGCGACCTTGTGACCTGCCGACCTCAGCGCCTTCACCAGCGCAAGCTTCCGGGAGGGAGTTACCCTGCCGAAGACGGTGTACTTTTCCGCAGCTTCCGGAAGCTCCTCATCGGTCAGCAGCGATACGTCGGCGTAATTCTCCGCGCCGGGAAGCCCTGCCTTTGCCGCCACGTTGGATACCGTCACCGGGTCGTCGCCGGATATCACGCGGATATCCACGCCCTGCGAACGGAAGTACTCCAGGGTGGAGGGCGCGCTCTCCCTTATCTCGTCGGAAAGCACCACCAGCGCTCGCGGAACTACTCCGCCGGGGAGCGCCTTGTCCGGCAGCGGCTCGCGGCTCTGCGCCAGGAGAAGCACGCGCATTCCCCGGGAGGAGTACTTCTCGCACTGCTCCCTGATGGCGGAATACTCGTCAGCGCCGAGGACGAAGCTGGGCGCGCCCAGAATCAGCGTGCCGTATTCCTCGAACTGCGCCGCGCTCCATTTCCGCGCGGAGGAAAACGGCTCCGTCTTTACGCAGTGCACGTCGTTTCCTCCCGGGAATCTGCGGGCGACTGCCGCCATGGTCTGGTTCTCCGCCCCCAGCGCCCCGGAAAGCGCAGACAGCGCCGGCTCCGGCGTGAAATCCGCGTCCAGGCGGACTATCTCGCTAAGCTGCATGTTTCCGGTGGTTATCGTTCCGGTCTTGTCAAGGCAGAGGACGTCCACCCGGGCAAGGCTTTCCACACAGTACAGATCCTGGCAGAGAGTACGGCGGCGCGCAAGCCTTATGGAGCTCACCGCCAGCGCGATACTCGTCAGCAGAACAAGCCCCTCGGGGATCATTCCGATTATTGCGGCGGCAGTACTCGTCACGCTGTACTGAAGCTCCTGCCCGGCAACAAACAGCGCCTTTGTGAACAGCACCAGCGCAAACGGCAGGATACACACGGATATCGTGGAGATTATCTTGTTGATGGCGTCCATCATGTCCGAACGGCGCTTTCTGGATTTCTTGGCGCCTGCCGCGATCTTGTTCGCGTATGCCGCCGCTCCGACCGCTGTCGTTTCCGCCTTTCCGCTGCCGGCTACCACAAAGCTTCCGGAATACAGCTTGTCCCCCGGGCGCTTCACTACCGTGTCGCTTTCGCCGGTCAGCAGGCTCTCATCTGCCTCCAGCTCGCCGGACACGAGAACCCCGTCCGCACAGAGCTGCCTGCCGGTGGAAAGAAGCATGATATCCCCCGGGACAAGGTCCGCAACTGGAAGCACCTGCTCCTCGCCGTCCCTCAGTAGGTGCGCCTTAGGCGCGGATATAAGGGACAGCCGGTCAATTATGCGCTTGGAGCGTATCTCCTGGAATATTCCTATAGCTATATTGCACAGGATAACTCCCATGAAAAGCATGTTCCGGTAGGCTCCCACCAGGAACACGAGCACGGCAATTATCACATTTATCAGGTTGAACAGCGTGAATATATTATCGGCAAATATCCTGCCGACGCTCTTTGATCTGACGGTGGAATCCCCGGCGTTCTCGCCCCGGGCGGTCTTTTCGGCGACCTGCCCCCTGGTCAGCCCGGTCATAGGATCAGTCATGATATCACCCCTGTCGTTTGTTTATAATATAGTATATCCCCCCTGAGCATTTTTGTCAAGCTTTTGGATATCCACCGCCGGAATTATCACACAAGTTTCATAAGGTAACCTCTAAAAAAAAGCGCAATGCGGCAATCAGCGCACATGGCAGACATATCATATGAAAAGATCAACAAATTTCGGGTAACGGCACCATATGCCGCAGGTGCAGTCCGGGGAAAGGTGAACCGGGCTGCGCCTTAACACCGGGTCACATTACCCGATAAGCTTTGCGCCGAGCGCCTTGCAGTCTGCGAGGGCTGCGTCGTCGGGGGCTTCGTTCACAATAAGACCCTCGTCATTAACGAGAACTGCGCCGTCATTCTTGACGCGCTCAGCCCACTCACGCATCCATTCGCCGTCGCCCCAGCCATAGGAACCGAACAGTGCCACCTTCTTGCCGGAAAGCTTGCTTTCGATTCCCTCAAAGAACGGCTCGAACTCGCCTTCCTCAAGGTTCTCTGCGCCCATTGCGGGGCAGCCGAACGCCACTGCGTCGTAATCTGCCACATCGCCGGAAAAAGCGGATACGCTGAAAAGCTCAGCGCCTGCACCCTCAGCCACTGCCTTAGCCATTGCCTCGGTGTTGCCTGTTCCGCTCCAGTAAATAACTGCTGTTTTCATGTAGAAGTCCTCCTTACGATATCTTCAGGGCACGGTAGATATCCTCGCCCTGCTCCAGTTTTCTGCATAGATATTCACGGCATTTGTCATACGCTGCGAATTTCTTCCGGGCGCTCTCAACGCTCCCGTATACTTTCCAGCAGCCGCACAGCTTGTAGTTGCAGCCACTGTTCTGCACGAATCCGCGGACGTCCTCCACGGGATAGTCAAGGAATACGCCGATCTCGTGCGGAAATTCGTCGCACGCGGTACGCTGCGAAAGCCGCTCAAGGCACTGCTCCGGAGTCATTTCATCGCCGTAGCCGTATTCGCTCAGCAGCTGCCGTGCCTCCCTGCCGGAGAGCCTTTCCGCGAGCTTATTCTCGTTATAGACGAGTATCAGCGACCGGTCGCGGCACGCGCACTCCTCGCGCAGCACCTTGATCTTCAGTCCCTTTGCCGACGCACGCCGGTTGAATCTGCGTGCATTTCCGCTGATATCAAACTCGCTGCGTGAAAGCGTCAGCAGACTTGCGCACTTTATTCCAAGCAGCGACGGCGCTGTGTGAAACGCCAGCTTCTTTTCAAAGCGCCTGCATTCCTCCGTTGACATTGCTCTCTCCTATCTTCTGCTAATACGGACTGCTCTATTCCGCATTCTTTGAATTAGCCCACGCTAACCTATATCCAAAATAATATAGCGGATTTTGTTCCGCCGCGTTAGCGCTTCCTAACTACAATATTATGATATCACAATCCCACGGATTTGTCAAGGGGTATTCGAAAAAAATACGCACGATCCACCCACCGTGCGTATCATCTTAATTAAACAGGGACGTACACGTTTCCGCTGCTGTCTGAAAATCCGCCCTGCTCGGTGCGGTCAAGCAGGATTATCTCGGCGCCGGAGTTGTCAAGTATATCCGGCGGCATTAGATAAAAGTTATTAAAGCCACAATTTTAGCTAAAAAAATATTTCATACCCCTTGAATTTTCCTGCGGAGTATGCTATAATATTTATGATTGTTCAGGTAGTAGCTTATACTTACTCTACCTGATTGTAGAAAAGAACAACAGGAGGAACATATAATGGCAGATATTCAGAAGCTCTATGACCTGTGGCTCGCTAAGGCAGTCGCTGACCCCGACCTCAAGAAGGAACTTGAGAGCATTAAGGACGACGAGGACGGCAAAAACGACCGCTTCTACCGCGACCTCGAGTTCGGCACCGGCGGACTCCGCGGCGTTATCGGCGCAGGCACCAACAGAATGAACGTATACACCGTAAAGAAGGCTACTCAGGGTCTTGCTGAGTATATTCTCGCAAGCGGCGAGAAGAAGTCCGTGGCTATCTCCTGCGACAGCCGTATCAAGTCCGACTACTTCTCCAAGAGCGCAGCAGAGGTTCTCGCTGCCAACGGTATCAAGGTACACATCTACAAGGAACTCATGCCTACCCCCATGCTGTCCTGGGCAGTAAGAGCACTGAACTGCGGCGCCGGCGTAATGGTAACAGCAAGCCACAACCCTGCCAAGTACAACGGATACAAGGTATACGGAAACGACGGCTGCCAGCTCACACTTGAGGCTGCTGAGGCTGTTCTCGCAAAGATCAACGCTATCGACATCTTCGACGGCGTGAAGTCTGTTGACTTCGACAAGGCTGTTGCTGACGGAATGATCAGCTTCATCGGCGACGATGTTATCGACGCTTATATGGCTAAGGTCAAGGAGCAGGGTCTGCATACCGATCTGGTCGCTTCCAGCGGTCTGAAGGTAGTCTACACTCCTCTGAACGGCACTGGCAACAAGCCCGTTCGCCGCATTCTCAGGGAGATCGGCGTTAAGGACGTTGTTGTTGTTCCCGAGCAGGAGAATCCTGACGGAAACTTCCCCACCTGCCCCTACCCGAACCCCGAGATCAAGGAAGCACTCGCTTGCGGTCTGAAGCTCTGCGAAACCGAGAAGCCTGACCTGCTGCTCGCTACCGACCCCGACTGCGACCGCGTTGGTATCGCAGTTCCCGACGGCGACCACTACGAGCTGTTCACCGGCAACGAAGTAGGCGCACTCCTCCTCGAATACATCTGCAAGGAGCGTATCGCTCTCGGCACAATGCCCAAGAACCCCGTTGCAGTAAAGACCATCGTAACCACTGATATCACTAAGGCGATCTGCAAGAAGTACGGCGTTGAACTGCGCGAAGTCCTCACCGGATTCAAGTTCATCGGCGAGCAGATCGGATTCCTCGAGGAAAAGGGCGAGGAGAACCGCTACATCTTCGGCTTCGAGGAGAGCTACGGCTACCTCGCAGGCGGCTATGTACGCGACAAGGACGCTGTAGTTGCTTCCATGCTCATCTGCGAGATGGCTGCATTCTACCGCACCAAGGGCATCTCCCTCATTGAGGCAAGAAAGAGAATGTACGCTGAATACGGCGTTTACTTCAACAAGCTTGACACCTTCACCTGCGAGGGCGAGAGCGGTATGGAGCGCATGAGCGAAATCATGTCCGACCTCAGAAAGAACGGTCCGAAGTCCATCGGCGGTCTGGCTGTTGAGGCTGTTGCAGACTACGAGGCTTCCGTAAAGACCTACACCGACGGCAAGACCGAGCAGATCACCCTGCCTAAGTCCAACGTCATCACATTCTTCCTCCAGGACAACGCCAGCGTAGTTATCAGACCCTCCGGCACTGAGCCCAAGATCAAGGTTTACTACACCACCACCGGCGCTCAGAAGTCCGACGCTGTGGCACTCCAGGAAAAGCTCTCCACTGATTTCACAAAAATCCTCGGCTTCTGATTGGAAGTAAGTTCCATGTGGAACGAAAAAATTTCAGAAAATTTCTGAAAACCTATTGCAATTTCTAGAAAGTTGTGATAGAATATATAATTGTAATGACTATGCCAAGGTCTGAACCGCTGATGGTAAGCAAACCAGGGTTTGGCATATATGGATTGAGGTGAAATTCATGAAAGAAGGTATTCATCCCGTATACGAAGCTACTGTAATCAGATGCGCTTGCGGTAACGAGATCCCGACACGCTCTACCAAGAAGGACATCAGAGTAGAAATCTGCTCTAAGTGCCATCCGTTCTTCACCGGCAAGCAGAAGCTGGTTGACTCCGGCGGACGTGTTGACAGATTTAAGAAGCGCTACAACATGGGCAAGTAATTGTTCAACCGGTAGACTGAAAGTAGTTAAAAACACACGCTCGGATCTCCCTGCGTGTGTTTTTGCGTTTATAACGGAGGTACTCATGGAATACAAGACCATCGCGCGCCGTTGCGAAGCCAGATTTATCGAGAAGAAATCCGAGTTCATAGGGTACCTCTGCCCCGTCCGGACGGAGGAGGAAGCCGTCGCGTTCATCGAGGAGATACGCGCTATGCACCGCAAGGCTACCCACAACTGCTACGCGTATATTCTGCGGGAGAACAATGCGGCGCGGCACTCCGACGACGGGGAGCCGGGCGGCACCGCCGGAGTCCCCATCTACGAGGTGCTCCGAAAGGAGGGGCTGACGGACGTGTGCTGCGTTGTGACGCGGTATTTCGGGGGAATACTCCTGGGCGCCGGAGGACTCGTCCGCGCCTACACCAGGGGCGCCAAAGACGCCGTGGACGCCGCACAGATAAAATGCATGGCGGCAGCGGTGCGAATGGCAGTCACAGTTGACTACGGTCTTTATGGCAGACTCGCGCAGATCTTCGCCGACCTCGACGCCAGGGTGGAAAAAGAGGACTTCGCCGACAATGTGCAAATCACCCTTTGTATCCGCGAGGAAAATGCCAAGACGCTCTCCGACAAGCTCATCGACAGCTGCAACGGTAATATTTCAGTCAACGAGCTGGAAAAGCTAAACTACGATTTTGCATAATAACCTATGGAATGTGCATTTATTTTTTTCTTTTGTGTAGTTTTAACAAAAATGCTCTGACAAAAAAGGTATTACGCTCAAAAAAAGTGTATTATATTATAGAGGGATAATTGCGCCCTTTTGCCGATATAGTGAAAGGATTTACCATGCAGCCCAGAGAACGTATCATGCACAACGAGTCGCTGATACTCAGCGAATACGCCTGCAAAGCCGCCGACACAAAGGGGCGCGCAATGCCGGAGGAGCCGGACGATTTCCGAACGGATTTCCAGAGAGACCGCGACAGGATAATCCACTGCCGCGCATTCCGCAGGCTGAAGAGGAAAACGCAGGTGTTTCTTATTCCTCATTCGGATCATTACCGCACGCGGCTCACGCATACCCTTGAGGTAAGCCAGATATCCAGGACGGTTTCCCGGGCGCTGGGGCTAAACGAGGATCTCACTGAGGCCATCGCACTGGGGCACGACCTGGGGCATACTCCCTTCGGGCATGACGGCGAGTACGTCCTGTCAAATCTTATGCCCGGCGGATTCGCACACAACTTACAGGGCAGGCGCGTTGTGGAATTCATCGAGAAGGACGGCAGAGGGCTGAACCTTACCGCGGAAGTTATCGACGGTATCGTGGGACACACTACTTCCGGCAGGGCGCCGCTTCCCTACACCCGTGAGGGTATGGTGGTGCGGTTCTGCGACAAGATCGCCTACATAAATCACGACATCGACGACGCGATACGCGGTGGAGTTATCAGCGAGAACGACCTCCCGGAGGAACCCGTGAGGATCCTCGGGCAGACAAAATCCGCGAGGATAGCTTCCCTGGTGCGCTCCCTCGTCGAAGGCGGAGCGGAGAATATCCACATGGACGACGTGACGAAAAAGGCGCACGACGAGCTCCGCGCGTTCATGTTCAGCAATGTTTACCATGCCGCGCCCACGATCGCGGAAAAGGACAAGGCACAGTATATTGTCGAGTTCCTTTACAAATTCTTTATAGACCGCCCGGAGAAAATGCCGGGGCTTTATCTGACGCTGGCGGAGCGCTTCGACAAGCCTACCGCCGTAGGGGATTTCATCAGCGGCATGACCGATGATTACGCAGTTGACCTGTTCATGGAGATCTGCATTCCCAAGGGTTGGAACGGCACTCCTTCCAAGCTGGTCTGATCACAATACAGGATATGGGGTGAGAATATGGCACTGCCGGAGGGTTTTCTTCAGGAACTCCGCGACAGCAACGAGATCGTTTCTGTTATAGAAAATTATGTCGAGCTGAAGAGGTCCGGGAGCACGTTTTCCTGCCGCTGCCCGTTCCACTCGGAGCGCACGCCGTCATTCCATGTCTACCCGAACACCCAGAGCTACTACTGCTTCGGCTGCGGCGCCGGCGGCGACGTCATCACCTTTATCCGCACTATCGAGAACCTTGACTACATCGAGGCGGTGAGATTCCTGGCGCAGCGCTCAGGAATGGCTATGCCGGAGGACCGCGACGACGATTCCGCCCGGAAACGCCGCAGGCTGTACGAAATGAACCGCGAAGCCGGGAAGTTCTTCCACCGCCAGCTGTTCGCCCCGGAAGGCGCAGATGGCTGGAATTACATTACCGGGCGCCAGCTGAACGAGCATACTATCCGGCATTTCGGGATAGGATATGCGGTGAACGACTACCACAAGCTGCACTACTACATGCGCAACCTCGGATTCTCCGAGGACGAACTTGTGGATGGTTCCCTGCTGGTTCGCAACAACAACCGCGTTTACGACAAGTTCGTCAACCGCGTGATGTTCCCGATTTTCGACACGCGCGGCAATATCATCGCCTTCGGCGGCAGGGCGCTTGCTTCCGACGCGCCGGCGAAATACCTCAACAGCTCCGAAACCTATGTGTTCCAGAAGCGCGACAACCTGTTCGCGCTGAACTACGCCAAGAATTCCAAGGCGGACTACTTCATTCTCTGCGAGGGATACATGGACGTTATCTCCATGCATCAGGCTGGATTCGACAGCGCGGTGGCTACTCTCGGCACCGCGATAACCGCTACCCAGGCGCGGCTTATCGGGCGCATGGGGAAATCCGAGGTGATTCTCTCCTACGACAGCGACGGTCCGGGACAGAAGGCGGCTTCCCGGGGAATAAACCTCCTCAGCGAAGCCGGCGTGAAGGCCCGGGTACTCCAGATGACCGGCGCAAAGGACCCCGACGAATACATCAAGAAATTCGGGGCGCAGGCTTTTTCACACCTTATCGAAAGCTCTGGCGGAGCGATCGACTACGAGATGGGGAAACTGTGCTACGGGCTAGACCTCGCCAAGGAGGAGGACAGAGCCGCCTACCTGAAAAAGGCGGTGGTATTCCTGGCGCAGATACGAAGCTCGCTGGAGCGCGCCGTCTATATCTCAAAGGCGGCGGACACCGCAAGAGTTCCGGCGGACACGGTAAGATACGCCGTGGAGAGCGAAATTTCCCGACAGAAAAAGAAATCTGACAGGGACGAATACCGCAGCCTTATCTCCCCGAGAAATACCGACAAGGTGAATCCGGAGGCAGCAAAGCTCCCCCGGGAGGAAAAGGCGGAGCGCGGCATTATCTGCTATGTGTTCCAGAATCCGGACAAGCTCGCGGCAGTCCGCAAGAAACTGCCCGGCGGCTTCGCCACGGATTTCAACCGGCGCGTGTTCGAATTTATGGAACAAAAGCATAATTCCGGGGCGAATTTTGCCGGTACAATGTTCAACGAGGCTTTCTCCACCGAGGAAGTCGGGAGAATATACGGCACGCTGAACGACTTTTCGAAGTTCGCCAATTCAGAGGACGCCGTGAACGATTATATCAGGGTGCTCAACGAGTATCATGACAATATAAATCAGAGAAAAGCCGGCAGCATGTCCGAGGACGACCTGCTCACGCTGGCACAAAAGCTAAAGGAGAAGAAAAGCAAATGACAGAGAACAACGGCAGCGGAGCGTCACTCCGTGACCTGCTCACACAGGGAAAGCAAAAAGGAAGCCTCACCACAAAGGAGATCACAGACGTCCTTGAGGAGCTGAATTTTGACGCGGAGCAGATCAACGGGCTTTATGAGGAGCTTGACAATCTTAATATAAAGATCGTCGATGACTATACCGCCGACCTGGATATCGAGAGCCTTATCGACCTTGCGGAATCCGAGAATGCCGACGAAAGCTACGACACCGACGGAATGCTCGCGGACGACTCCGTAAAGCTCTACCTCAAGGAGATAGGCCGCATTCCCCTGCTCACCACTGAGGAGGAGATCAAGCTTGCCGAGCGCATGGCAAACGGCGATCCTGCCGCAAAGAAGCGCCTTAGCGAAGCCAACCTCCGTCTGGTGGTAAGCATCGCGAAGAAGTACGTCCGCCGCGGAATGCAGTTCCTTGACCTGATACAGGAGGGTAACCTCGGACTGATCAAGGCTGTGGATAAGTTTGACTACACAAAGGGATTCAAGTTTTCGACATATGCTACATGGTGGATCAGACAGTCCATAACCCGCGCCATTGCAGATCAGGCAAGAACTATCCGAATCCCCGTTCACATGGTGGAAACCATCACAAAGGTGAAGAAAATGCAGAGTCAGCTCCTCCACGAGAACGGCTACGAGCCGACCGAGGACGAGATCGCGGAAAAGCTCAACATGCCGCTGGACAAGGTACGCGAGATAATCCGTATCGCGCAGGACCCAGTTTCCCTCGAAACGCCTATCGGCGAGGAAGAGGACAGCCACCTCGGCGACTTCATTCCGGACGAGGACGCTCCGGCTCCGGCGGACGAGGCATGTAACAGCGTGCTCAAGCAGACGCTGGGCGAAGTTCTGGATACACTCACTGAGAGGGAGAAGCGCGTTATAATCCTGCGGTTCGGTCTTATCGACGGCAGACAGAGGACTCTTGAGGAGGTCGGGCAGGAATTCCAGGTCACCCGTGAGAGAATCCGTCAGATCGAAACAAAGGCGCTGCGAAAGCTCCGCCACCCCACCCGCAGCAAGAAACTGAAGGACTTCCTGGAATGATATCATCATTGCTTGTACATAATAATACTGGAAAGGACAAATAATGAGCAACTCTAAAGTTATCAGCGAGCTTCTCGAGCGCGGAAAGCAGAACGGAAAGCTCACCACCAAGGAGATAACCGACGCCATTGAGGAGATGGATATTGACGCTGAACAGATAAACAAGCTGTATGATGACCTTGAAAGCAACAACATCGAGATAGTTGACGACATCGTGACTGGCGACCTCGACAACGCCCTGGATTTCACCAACGACGATGACAGCGACTATTCCACCGACGGCATTGCAGTTGACGACCCCGTAAAGGTACACCTCAAGGAGATAGGGCGCATTCCCCTGCTCTCCGCCGAGGAGGAGATACAGCTTGCGGAAAAGATCAGCTCCGGCGATCAGTACGCGAGGGACAGGCTTATTGAAGCGAACCTGCGTCTTGTCGTCAGCATTGCAAAGCACTTTGTCGGCAGAGGAATGCCTTTCCTGGACCTTATCCAGGAGGGCTACATCGGACTCATCAAGGCTGTTGAGAAGTTCGACCACACAAAGGGATACAAGTTCTCCACTTACGCAACATGGTGGATACGCCAGTCTATTTCCAGGGCAATCGCGGACCAGGCAAGGACTATCCGAATCCCCGTTCATATGGTGGAAACCATCACCAAGGTCAAGAAGGCGCAGAACCTCCTGCTCCACCGCAACGGTCACGAGCCTACCGTGGAGGAGGTCGCCAAGGAACTCAACATGACTCCCGAACGTGTGCGCGAGATAATCCGCATTGCGCAGGATCCTGTTTCCCTCGAGGCGCCGGTCGGCGAGGAAGAGGACAGCTTCCTGGGGGATTTCATTCCGGACGAGGACGCGCCGGCGCCTATCGACAGCGCCATGCAGTCCGTGTTCAAGGACGAGCTTAACAAGGCGCTGGACACCCTCCCGGCAAGGGAACGCGACGTACTCAAGTTCCGCTACGGAATCGGCAGCGATCGCTCCCACACCCTTGAGGAGGTCGGCAAGGAATTCAACGTCACCCGTGAGCGAATCCGCCAGATAGAAGCAAAGGCGCTGAGGAAACTCCGCCAACAGTCCCGCAGCAAGAATCTGCGTATATTCCTCGATTGAGTAACAAACAGAGCCCCCGGAAATTTATCCGGGGGCTTTATTTTTATTCTTCTGTCAGCTTCTTCACGCTCTCTCGGCGGACCAGCTTTCCGGTCACCAGGGTTCTTCCGCGGCGGTAGTTCACATCGCGTATCTTGTGCAGGATTATATCCACGGCTTCGGTACTCATCACGCGGCTGTTCACGTCTATCGTTGTGAGCCTGGGGTTGCAGATTGTGGAATAAATGTGGTTATCATAGCCCACGACGGAGATATCCTCCGGAACGCTGTATCCGGCGTTCTTCAGCTGATTCACGAGCTTGTATGCGGTTTCGTCGCAATTGCAGACGAATGCGGTTGGCATATCCTGCGGAAGGGTGAACTCCGGGAATATGTCGCTCTCGTTGGAGCGGTCGCCGATCACCCAATCCTGGCGCAGCGGAATGCGGTTCTCAAGCAGCGCCTTGTAATATCCGAGGTATCTGTCCTGAATGCTGCTGGTGGAGCCGATACTTCCCAGAAATCCGATGCGGCGGTGGCCGTTTTCGATAAGGTGGCTCGTCAGCATATACGCTCCATAGAAGTTATCGGAAAGCACTGCGTCTGCGTCCTCGCGGCTGCCGTAGAAATCCAGGAAAACCGTGGGGAGCTGGTGGCTGATAAGCTTGCTGATGTACTCGTCGGAAAGCTGTCCCAGCACGATAAGTCCGTCCACCTTGTGGTCAAGTACGGAATTCGGGATCTCCTCCATGCCGTTGTGGTCGTTGACAACCTCAAGCATGCCGTAATAGTTCTGCTTCTGGAGAAGCTCGACAATGTAGCGGTACACGATCCAGTAGAAGGAACTTGCGTCGCTGATGAAGTGCTTGGCAACGATTATTCCGATGTTGTAGGTCAGTCCGTCCTTTGCACCGTGAGTGCCTGCGTGGACGCGGTAGCCCATCTCCGTGGCTTTCTGCTTGATCCTCTCGCGCAGCTCCGCACTTACGCCGTCCCGGTCGCCAAGCGCCTTGGATACGGTTACGGTGCTGACATTCATAGCCTTTGCGATGTCACTCATGGTAACGGCTTTTTTCGTCATTTGAATATCCTTTCATGCCATTTGCCGGCAATTACTTATTAAATATGTATAATACTATTTTAAGTCATTTTAGCTAATTTGTAAATTAACAGACTCAACAAAATTTTTAGTAATTTTTTGTATAATATGTCCCCGTGCATAAAAAGGTCCCCTTCTGCCAGCGAAAACGGCAAAAGGGGAGCTGAATAAACGCGCTCAGATAAATATAAACAGTCCCAGGAACATCAGGGCGCTTGCCAGATTACCAGTGCCCACTATCCTTATCGGCGCGAGGACTATAAACAGCGGAAGGATATTAAACACGCACGCCCACTGAGGAAGCGGCGTGATTCCGCTGACGACAGGAATGAACAGCGACACCGAAAACAGGAGCAAACCGAAATAGCAGACGTACATCGTGGAGGAAGTTTTCCGGAAGAATTCCATGATCATCTTTCGGGATTCCTCGGTCCTGCCGGAGCGGATATAGAACCACTCTATCGCGCCGAAGAACACATGGTGCGCCACGCCGGGCAGGAAGAACAATACCGCCCCGATGAGCATGAGCACCGCATACACCACGGAATACTCCCGGAGCCACTCGACCAGCGCCAGATAGCCAAAGAACGACACCGCGAGGGAATACACGCCAAGCACCATGGATATCATGGCGCGCTTCAGCGGAGTTCCGTCAAACAGCTTTGAAAGCTGCTCGTTGTCCTTGAGCGCCGGGAATCCGAACCTGCCGTTCGGCGTGTAAGTTATCAGCCGGTCGCACTCCATCGTTGCAAGGTGCGAAATACACGCGACAAGCATAAATATCTTTGTGATAGTCATCTGTGGTCTCCCTTTCTTCCCTTTCCGGGACTGCCATAGCGTTAGCAATATCTAACTGTGCCAGGCAGTAATAATAATTACCTGCAATCAATTGTACCACATATGCAGAAATATGTCAATAGCGGAATTCGCACTTGACAATCCGGCGAAAACATAATACAATATATAAGTAATATACGATGAAAGGAAACGACATGAGCAACGAAGAAGAAGTACAGCACAAACGCAGAGTGCGCTACTCGGGGACTCACCCCAGGCGCTTTGAAGAGAAATACAAGGAGCTGAATCCGGAAAAATACGCCAAGGATATTGAGCACATCATCTCCCGGGGTGCTACTCCGGCAGGAATGCACATCTCCATCATGGTGAACGAGATACTCGACTTTCTGAATATTCAGCCGGGACAGACCGGACTTGACGCCACCCTCGGATACGGCGGCCACACCCGGGCAATGCTGGACAAGCTGAACGGCAGCGGTCATATTTACGCGCTGGACGTCGATCCTATAGAATCCGAAAAGACAAAAAAGCGGCTTAACGATCTCGGCTACGGCGATGATATCCTCACGGTGCGCTTACAGAATTTCGCGGACATCGACAAGGTAGCCGCCGACACCGGAAAGAAGTTCAATTTCGTCCTTGCGGACCTGGGAGTCAGCTCCATGCAGATCGACAATCCGGAGCGCGGATTCTCCTACAAGGTGGACGGTCCCCTCGACCTCAGAATGAATCCTAGAAAAGGCAAGAGCGGAGCCGAGCGCCTTCAGGAGCTTACCTATGCCGAGATAGTCGGAATGCTCACCGAGAACTCCGACGAACCCTACGCGGAACAGATTGCACGCACCATAATGCGCTGGCGCAATAAGGGAACATTCATCGCCACCACAACGCAGCTGCGCGAGTGCATTACCGAAGCGCTGGACTTCCTCCCGAAGGGCGAGAAGAAGGAGATCATCAAGAAGTCCTGCCAGCGGACTTTCCAGGCGATCAGGATTGACGTGAACAGCGAATTTGAGGTGCTGTACTCCTTCCTGGAGAAGCTGCCGGGAATACTTGCCCCGGGCGGAAGAGCCGCAATACTCACGTTCCACTCCGGAGAGGACAGGCTGGTCAAGCGCTCCTTCAAGGAGCTGCACCGCGAGGGCGTGTACAGCGACGTCGCCCGGGACGTGATACGCCCCACGCCGGAGGAATGCGTGAAGAATCCACGGTCAAAGTCAACAAAAATGCGCTGGGCGATAAAGGCAGAATAAAAAACGGGGCTGCGGAAATTCCACAGCCCCGTTTCTGCGCGCCGGAATATAGAATCAGCCCGACATCTGCGAACAGACATCGGGCTGATCTGCACTTATTCACCCGTTGACCCGGGAATATTCAGTGCGTTGTATTCAGATTACTTTCTGGACTTCTTGGAAACTACCAGAACAGCGCCAGCGAGTACAGCAGCGCCTGCAGCAGCAGCAACGCCAGCTACGCCAGTGTCAGGAGAACCCTTGTCCTCAGAGGGAGCTGCAACAACCTCAACGGTGGTGTCCTCAGCGGTAGCAGCCTCAGCGGTGTCAGCGTCAGCAGTAGCAACCTCAACAGTAGCCTCGGTATCGGTAGCCTCAGCAGTGGTAGCCTCAG
>ENA-ORTN01000883-ORTN01000883.1-human-gut-metagenome-genome-assembly--contig:-NODE-883-length-32279-cov-6.622921_pt1 | contig 32279 bp, 19 predicted proteins | sample MGYA00242070_ERZ509189 | MGnify/ENA primary metagenome ERZ509189 (study PRJEB26280, sample SAMEA2338821) | human gut metagenome | biome: human gut; feature: human-associated habitat; material: faeces...
CCTGCCGGTGCTGCATCCAGAAAAGATCAGTTAAAACAGGATAAGGCAGCGGCACAGAGTCAGCTTGCAGCACAGGAGTCCAAAATCAATAATCTGGAAGACCAGAAACAGACACTTTCCGCTGAGATCGATCAGCTGGATTCTGATCTGGTAAATATTATGGTTGAGATTGAGATTCTGGATGGTGAGTTATCCGATAAAGAAGCGCAGATCGAGCAGACCAAAGCAGATCTGGCAGTGGCAGAAGAAAATAAACAGAAACAGTATGAAGCCATGAAGAAGAGAATCCAGTATCTGTATGAAAAGGGTGGAGATGATGCATGGGCACAGATGCTGTTCCAGGCATCGGACTTTACCAGTCTTCTGAACCATGCAGAATATGTACAGCAGATGTATGACAGTGACAGAAACAGTCTGGAAGAGTTCAAAGAGACTGTACAGCAGGTAAAAGACCTTGGGGATCAGCTGGACAGTGAGAAAGCAGAACTGGAAGAGATGAACCAGGAGTATCAGAATCGTCAGGCGAGTATGCAGACCCAGCTGGAAGAAAAGAAAGCAACTTCCAGTGATTATGATGCACAGATCGCACAGGCGCAGAACCAGGCTGCACAGTACACGGAACTGATTCGTCAGCAGAATGCTGAGATTCAGAAAATTGAAGAAGAAGAGAAAAAAGCAGCGGAAGAGGCAGCAAGAAAAGCGGCCGAGGAAGCAGCTAAGAAGGCAGCAGCAGAAGAAGCTGCAAAGAAAGCACAGGAAGAAGCAAACAAAAAAGCAGCAGATGAGGCAGCAAAGAAAGCAGCAGAAGCAAGCAAGAAATCTTCCTCTGCTTCCGGCAGTAATACAGGTTCCGGTTCTTCAACAAGCAATAAAGCTAATAGCAATACAAGCAGTAACAATGCAAGTAGCAGCTCAAGTGCAACAACATCCAAGGACAACGGAAGTTCTTCTTCCGGCTCATCAGGAAACTCAGGCAGCAGCGTATCATATAATCCGACAGGACAGTCCGTTGTTAATTACGCATGCCAGTTTGTTGGCAATCCTTATGTATGGGGTGGTACAAGCCTGACAAACGGTGCTGACTGTTCCGGATTTATCATGAGTATATATGCAAAGTTTGGTGTATCCCTTCCGCATTCCTCCGGAGCAATGGCAGGCTGTGGTCGTGGAGTTTCCTACTCTGAGGCAATGCCTGGAGATATTATCTGCTACGCAGGTCATGTAGCGATCTACATGGGCGGTGGACAGATCGTACATGCAAGTAACGCAAAAGACGGTATTAAGATCAGTGGAAACGCTGCGTACAGACCGATCGTTGCAGTTCGTCGTGTGCTGTAATCAGAACAATAGTAACAATTATGAGAGTCATATCTGAAAAAGATATGGCTCTTTTTTTGTTCAATAATCTATTCCGCTTTAACGTGGCATTTTATTGTAGTTCCGAATTTGACAAAATAAATGATGAAATCAACACAAAAGAACGAGCCGATAAAAAAACGAATCGTTATAATTAGAACAAAAGAGACTGAGACAGTCTGTATGCAGACGGAACAGGCTACATTGCCGGAAGGAGGTAGATAATGAAGAATCGAAAAAAACAGCTTATGAAGATCGGAGCTGTCATAGCGGTGATTGCAGTTGCAGGAATTGCCGGCGGAGTCGTCATATACAAGTGTGCCAATCGATTCGATCTGACTGTAGCCGGTGATCCGATCAGTAAGGAAGAGTATGTGAACTGCATGAATTCCGTGGAATATGATACAAAGATGCAGATCCAACAGGATTATGATGCCGTATACGGAACGGATTTCTGGGAAAAGCAATACGACGGACAATACGGCTATGAGATCCTCACCCGGAATACAGTAGAACAGTTAAAATACATCCATGCAGTATATGATCTTGCCGAAGAAAACGGAGATGTAGCAGACAGCAGCTATGAGGCTCTGGAAAAACGCTGGAAGGATGGTAATGCGGAGCGAGGCGAGAAAGTAAAAAAAGGTGAAGTGATCTACGGACTGAAAGAGTATACCTTTCAGCTGTATCTGGACTATGAGCTCAGTACTCTGAAAGAGAAATACTGTAACGATACATCCCGGGAGGGAATGCAACTGACGGAAGACGAGGTTCTTCAGCACTACCGGAGTCGCAACTGGATATTTGGAGGCAGCGAAGAAAACGCTGACCTGGAGACAGCAAGAATAGCAGTCGAAAGAGAACTGCGTGAACAGAAATACGATGATATGATCACGCAGCGTGAAAACGGTTCTCAGGTGGAAGGAAACATGAAAGATGTGAACCGATACACCTTGAAGAATATACAATAATGGAAGGAGAAAAGGTATGAAGAAAAGATGGATGAGCGGTACGTTAGCACTTCTGCTTGCAGGAACAACAGTCGCATCAATGATGCCGGCAGTATCTGTTAAAGCTGAGGGGAATACCGCAACCGGAACAACATATTATGTTGATTCCAAAGAGGGAAAAAATAGCAATGATGGAACAGCAGAAAACAAGGCGTTCCAGACACTTGACAAAGTAAATGAACTGAACCTTGAGCCGGGAGATACAGTTCTTCTGAAAAAGGGATCTGTGTTTGAGGATCAGGCTCTTAAGTTTACAAAAGAGGATAGCGGTACTGTAGAAGCACCGGTAAAAATATCTACTTATGGCGAGGGAAGCAGACCGCAGATCAATACAAATGGTCATGGCTTATGGGAGTTAAACTATGGTACTCCGCTGGATAACCAGAACCATAAATGGAAAGGTACTGTATCTTCCAGTATTTTAATTGAAGATGCTGAATACCTTGAAATCGAAGGTCTTGAGCTGACAAACGACAGAAACAGTGCAACCGATACCGAAAAAGATAAAGCGTATAATGATGCATATGCAATGGATCGAACCGGTGTTGCCGGAGTTGCAAAAGACAATGGAACTGTAGATCATATCGTATTAAATGATCTTTATATTCATAACGTAACAGGTAACGTTTATAACAAACACATGACAAATGGTGGTATCTATTTCATCGTTGCAAAACCAACGAATGAAGGCGAAACCGGAATCGCAAGATACAATGATATCCAGATTAGAAACTGTTCTCTGGATACTGTAAACCGTTGGGGAATTGCAGTTGGATACACATATCAGTGGAGACAGTTCACAACAGGTGCATTATCAGATGCAACAATGGCAAAATATGCTTCATCTAATGTTGTGATCGAGAACAACTATCTGAACCATGTAGGTGGAGATGCCATCACAACCATGTATCTGGACAGACCACTGGTTCAGTATAATGTGTCAGAGAACGCAGCTGAACAGATTAATACTAAAGATTATTCACAGCAGCAGCCAAGTCTCGATGCAAATGGTAATGAAAACGGTAAACAATGGGTTAATGCAGGACGAGTGGCAGCAGCTATCTGGCCATGGAAGTGTAAAAATGCAATCTTCCAGTACAATGAGTGCTTCAGAACATTACATGCCTCCGATGGTAATGGCGACGGACAGCCTTGGGATGCTGACTATGGTGATGGAACAAACTATCAGTACAATTACAGTCATGGCAATACAGCAAGTACCATCATGTTCTGTGGGCCAGAGTCCATTAACAATACATTCCGTTACAACATCAGTCAGTATGAAGATATGGGACCTCTGGATCCGGCCGGTAACTCCGGAAACTGCCAGGTTTACAACAACACATTCTATATCAAAGAAGGTCTCAATACCATCTGGCACAGAAGCCATGGCAATGGTGGTCCTGTAGATATGGAAAATAATATTTTCTACTTCGCAGGTAATACACCGGTTGCAGTAAACGACTGGAATCCTAGCGGAAATAAAACTTATAGCAATAACTTATATTACAACGTAACTACTTATCCGAATGATGCAAATGCTGTAAAAGCGAATGCAGGAACAAAGGTACTTGTGGATGCAGGTTCCGGTCCGGATTCAGTAGCAACTGATAAGAGCGCAAGAAGACATGAAGATCCAACAGCTACAACAGTATTTGACGGATACAAACTTGCAGAAAACTCTCCGGCAATCAACGCTGGTAAAGTAGTAGTTGACAGAAATGGTTATACCATCGATCACGATTTCTTCGGACATGCAATCACAGCAGTACCGGAGATCGGAGCAGCAGAAAGTGATGCAGTGGCAGCACTTGTACTGAGATCTGACGTATATACTGTTACCGGAACAAACGTAAGCGATCTTCCTAAAAATACAACAGTAGAGGATTTTCTTAATAATGTTATCGTAGATACAGGCGTTACAATTACTATTAAAGAAGGCGAGACAGAACTTACAGGAACTGACATCGTAAAAGGAGGAGCGACAATTACTCTTTCTTATGAAGGAATGAAAAGTGTAACTTACACTGTGGTTGCAAGTTCGGATAAAGAACTGAAAGAATGTTTCTACGAAGTGAAAGGATCAGAAGTACGTGTTCCTTACACAGAGAAAAACCCGACAACAGTAAAGGAAATGAAGGCAAACATCACTGTAGCAGATACAGCAACAGTATCCGTATTAAACGGTGGTGCAGAACTTGCAGACAGTGATGCAGTTGCAGACGGAATGACACTTCGCATCACTGCGGAAGACGGCACAACAAATGATTTTGCGATCAAACAGAAAAACGAATATAACTGGACTTTTGATTTTGTAAGAGGACAGCAGGGAAATGTATGGTTCGGACAGATAAAGGATAGTTCCAGCGACTGGGCCAATATGACAACCATCGATTCGGACGGATGGCCAAACTGGGCGACTCATACATATTATGGCCCTGGTATTGATGCACCACAGAACACAAATACAACAACTGATTCAACAGTTCATGGTCTGCTTTCCGCACCGCCAAAAACAGATATTTCTACAGCAATGGCATATAGAGCACCGAAGAGCGGAACAGTATCATTCAAGGTCAAAGATGACGAGCCATATCTCCGTCAGTCTCCGAACGCAAACGGAACAGTCACCTTGAGTCTTTATGTAAATGGTGAAGTGAAAAAAAGCTTAACACTTGAAACCAGTAGACAGAAAGTTGGTAACTGGGAACAGGCTGAGGAAATCGTAGTAAGCCGTGGTGATATGATTCGCGTGGTAGCTAAGTGTAATGATAACCCAAGCAAACCATCCGCTCACGTTACACCAATCATCACTTATGTGGATAAAGCAGCAGCTGATACCGAAGCACCGACAGCACCAACAGAAGTAACAGCAACAGATATTACAACAACAACAGCAAAAGTTACCTGGACAGCATCTACAGATAATGTAGGCGTGGCAGGATACAATGTATACGTAAATGATCCAGAAAATCCTGTAAACGGCGAGACACTTGTAACAGGAACAGAATATGAACTGAAAGACCTTACAGCAGGAACAGGATATACAGTAACTGTAAAAGCTGTTGATGCAGCCGGCAATGTTTCAGATGGTGCTGCACATACATTTACAACAAAAAATGCGGCAGATACAGAAGCGCCGACAGCACCGGGAAATGTAGCAGTGACAGATGTTACAACAACAACAGCCAAAGTTACTTGGAGCGAAGCAACAGACAATGTAGGTGTAGTTGGATATAACGTATACTTAAACGAAGAAAAAGTAAACGAAACACTTGTAACGACTACCGAATATGATTTAACTGCTCTTACAGAAGAGACAAATTATTCAGTAAAAGTAACTGCGGTGGATGCAGCAAAAAATGAATCTGCGAGATCTGAAGCAGCTACATTTACAACACCAAAAACACAGGATACCGAAGCACCATCTGTACCGGCAGGTGTAGCAGCATCAGACGTGACACAGACAGGAGCAAAGATTACCTGGACAGCATCTACAGATAATGTAGGAGTAGCCGGATATAATGTATATGTAGATGAAGCAAAAGTAAATACGGACAAGCTGGTGGAAGGTTTGGAAATTGAACTGACAGGTCTTACTCCGGATACAGAATACACAGTAACAGTAAGTGCAGTGGATGCAGCGGGAAATGAATCAGGAAGATCTGCAGCCTTCACATTTACAACACTTAAAAACGAGGAACCTGCCCCGGAAAAACCATCCGCTCCTACGAATGTAAAAGTATCTGAAATTACTCATACCACAGCAATCGTTACCTGGGAACCGGCTGCAGAAAGAGCGATGGCACCTGGATATAATGTATATCTGGATAATAAAAAACAGAATGAATTGCCTATAGAAGGAACAGAGTACAAGTTGACTGGCCTTAAGGTAGGAACCAGATACAATGTAGCCGTAACAGTAGTAGATGTAGATGGAATAGAATCTGACAGAACAGAAGAAGTAGAAGATACATTTATAACAAAGGCAGATAAAGAAAAACTGCAGGAAACTACAAAAGATGCAGACAAAGCTCTGGAGAACAAGGATAAATACACAGAGGAATCTCTGAAAAATCTGGAGGAAGTCTACAAGAAGTATCAGGAAGTACTGAATGGTGACAATGTAACTCAGGAAGAAGTAGAGGAAGCGAATAAAGCTATCGAAGAAGCTTTCAAGAATCTGGTAGCAAAAGACGATGGTAAGAAGGATCCGACTCCTACCCCAGGACCGGCAGCCCCAACACCGACTACAACGCCAGACCCGACTACAACCCCAACCCCAACTACAACACCAACTACAACCCCAACCCCGAGCACCACACCGCAGCCAGGCGCAAAACCTGCAGCAACTTCCGGAAATACCAACACAGGAAGCACAAATGCAGGTGGAACAACCACAGGCAGCACATCTACAGCCAGAGCTGCAAAAACAGGTGATACAGCCAATGCAGCAGCCTGGTTATTTACCCTGGCAGCATCTGCGGTTGCAGGAACTGTTGTTGTAAAACGTAAAAGAGAGGATTAAGAACATCCCACTCTTGAAGGATACAAGGATAAAAATAAGTAATTAAAACAGACAGGAATCAGAAAACACTGATTCCTGTCTGTAACATCCAACAAAAAGGAGAAAAAAATGAGGAAAAAGACCCTTTCAGCATTTCTGGGATTGGTTCTTGGTGCTTCTACCATATTAGGCTCTATCGGTGCAAACCCTGTACCGGTATCCGCAGGAACGGATGGAATAACCGACAGCGAATGCACAACCACTGGAACTGCAGAACCGGCATCGGACGAAGTTGTACCGGACGCGAATCAGTACAAATATCAGAAGGATGAACTGGCAGCATTCTGTCACTTCGGACCGAATACATTTAATGAAGTAGAGTGGGGAGAGCATTACGGAAAGAAACAACCAAATGAAATCTTCACACTGACAAATGATTTTGATGCAGATACATTAGTAGGCACATTACATAATGCAGGATTTAAGAAAATCATCGTAACAGCAAAGCACCATGACGGATTCTGTATCTGGAACAGCGAATACACAGATTACTGTATCAAAAATACGGATTATAAGAATGGTAAGGGAGATGTTCTTGCAGAAATCTCAGCTGCCTGTTCAAAATATGATATGGACATGGGTCTTTACCTGTCTCCGTGGGATATCCATGAACCATCTTACGGTTATTATGATGCTAATGGAAATCCAACAACAAAGGAAAATGACGTATTAGATTACAATGAGTATTATAATAATCAGTTAAAAGAAATTCTTGGTAATCCAAAGTACGGTAACAAAGGGCACTTTGTTGAAGTCTGGATGGATGGGGCCAAAGGAAGTGGTGCAAACGCACAGGAATATACATTTGAAAAATGGTTCGATACAATTCAGACACACCAGGGAATAAAAGCCGGTAATGCTGCTGACTGTATGTTATTCGGAGCACAGGCATATACAACCGTTCGCTGGATCGGAAATGAAGATGGTGTTGCCCACGAAAACACATGGGCAAAATCCAAAGTAAATGTAGCAAATAATACAATTGATAGCAACGGAACTACACCATATACCATCGGATACGCAGATGGAAATAAATGGACAGTACCGGAGTGTGACGGACGTATTACATCCGGATGGTTCTGGGGAACCCAAAAATGTACTCCAAAGACAGTTGCACAGCTTGCAAACATGTATTTTGATTCTGTAGGACACAATGCAACTATGCTTCTGAATGTACCGCCAAACAACAAAGGTACAGTAGATCAGCCGATCCTGAACAGAATAAGAGAATTCGGTCAGAATGTGGAAGAGTCTTTCAGAACCAATCTGGCAAAAGCAGAAGGAACCACAATTGTAGCATCTGATGTTCGTGGAAAGGATGTTGCATTCAAACCGGGAAATGTAGTAGATGGAAATGATGCCACATACTGGACAACAAATGATGGTACAACAAGCGGAAGTCTGACCATTAAATGGAATACAGCGAAGAAGTTCGATGTGGTTTCATTCGAAGAAGCAATTCAGAAAGGACAGCACATCAACAGTTATAAAGTTGAGTACAAAGCATCTGACGATGCACAGTGGCAGACACTGAAAAGCGGAGAGACTGTTGGATCCAAGAGACTTGTCAGAACTGCACCGGTATCAGCAACCCAGGTGAAAATCACAGTAGGAACAACCGATGGAAAAGTTCCGATGTTAAGTGAAGTTGGTGTATACAAAGCAAGCGAAGGATTCCAGCTGGCAGGAGCAGCGCCGGAAGGTATGGTAACAACCAGCGTTAATGATAATAGTTTTACATTCAGCACAGGTTGGAATCCACAGACAGGCAGCCAGTATATCAACGGACAGAATACCTGGTCCAATAGAGCTGACGCAAGCTTTACTTATAACTTCCACGGAACAAAAGTATACCTGATGGGAACAACAGACCCGGGTCATGGTGCCGCTGATGTTTATATTGATAATCAGTTGGTAGAAACGATCAATACACATGCGGAAAGCAGATCTACAGGAGCAAAGATCTTTGTATCCGGTGATCTGGAAGATGGCGATCACACATTAAAGCTTGTAGCAAAAACAAATGCAGCAATCGGTGTGGAAGCAGCTTACGTAATCAACAACGGTGGCGTTGGAATGATTGAACTTGAAGATTCTGCATACACAATGAATGAAGAATCTTCACTGGATGTGAAAATCAAACGTGTAGGTGGAACAAAAGGAACAATCACAGCTAAGATCCAGCCTAACCCGGGAAGTGCAATTCAGGATGATTTTAATACAGAATTAGCTCCGGTAGTTACTCTGAATGATGGACAAGCTGAAGTAACTGTTAAAGCAGCAGAGACAAGACGTAATACGAACATGACCGGCGATCGTGTGTTTTCTATCGAACTGACAGAGAAAACACCGGACAATGCAATCATTGGTTTCAACAGTTCTGCAAGAATCACAATCAAAGATGCAGATGGTATTACAAAAGAAAAACTGAACACTTTAATTACTCAGTCTCCTGACGAAGCGCAGGAAAATCTGTACATGGAAGAAGGCTGGAGTGCATATGCAGAAGCACTGGAAGCAGCAAGAGCAGTTGTCGAAAACGAAGAAGCAACAGAAGCAACTATCAGAAATGCATACATAGCACTGGAAAATGCAAAGAAAGCACTTGTAGCACGTGAAAAGTATACAGAAACTGACAGATTCAAATTCCCATGGAAACCGGGAACAAGCGCTAAGCTGGAAGCAGAATTTGCGACAGAGTTAAATAATAGCAATGATTCAGATTCTGATCCGGATTGGCCGATGAAGATTGCGGATAACAACGATGCAAGCAATGGAAAATTTGTCACAGATATGGCATTCAAGGATGTCCTGAAATATGCATATCACGCAGACAAAGCCGGCACCTACCATGTGGTCATGAGATATCGCAGCGGTTCTCCTGAAAATGCCAAAAATGGTATTAAGATAACAGAAGAAACTGGAAAGATCGCAGAAAAAACAGTTGTAGTTAACCCGTCCAAAGAGAATGGAAACGTTGTTTTCGGAACTGTAGAGTTTGATATTGAAGTAGTAACACCCGGAGATGGAATGATTTCTATTACAGCCCCGGATACCAATAAGGGTCCTGGAATTGACTACTTCATCATCAGCCCGCGGAATGTTACGCTGGGATCTTTTGACATCACAGCTACAGCAGGTGAAGGCGGAACCATCACAGCAGATGGCCTTGCAGAAGGCAAAGTAACTGTTACAGAAGATGAAAGTGTAACATTTACGATTGCACCAAAAGCCGGATATGAGATTGCAGACGTAAAAGTGGATGGAACATCGGTAGGAAAGAAAACTACTTATACATTCGATCGCGTAGATAGCACTCATACAATCGAAGCAACATTTGCATTTACGAACTATACAGCAGAAAATCCATTTGGATTCCGGGAGAAAAGGGAGAGACCAAGACCCTGGAAGCAGAGCATGCTACAGAACTGATCAATAGCAACGATTCAGATTCGGATCCGGATTGGCCGCTTACTATTACTTCTGAAGACTGGGCAAGTAATGGGAAATTCCTGAACTGTATGGCATACAAAGATTATGCAAAATATGCTTACACAGCAGTAGTTCCCGGAACCTACACAGTAACAGGTACTTACCGTGCCGGAGCGTTAAACAAACTTGCGATTTCTGAAGCGGACAATAAGATTGAAGCAGCTCAGGTTGATTGCCCGTCAACTAAAGAAGGCAACGCACTTACTGTGAAGACATTCACGCTGGATATCAAAGTGACAACAGAAGGAGCAGGAACCCTGATCCTTACAGCACCGGATACAAGCAAAGCGCCACAGCTGGACAAACTGGATATCGTGCTGAAAAGAACTGCAGATGAAGCAGATCTTACAGAACTTGAGGCAGTACTTGAGACTGCAAGAGAAAAACTTGCAGAGGAAAATGCATATACACCAGTATCCAGAGGAGAACTTGAAACTGCAGTAAATGCAGCTCAGGAAGTTTATGATAAAGCAGGTGTTACCCAGGATGAAGTAAATACTGCAAAAGCAAATGTAGAAGCTAAGATTGCTGCACTGGTAAGAAAAGCAGATAAAACTGCACTGAGCAATGCAATTAACCTTGCAATTGTTAAAACAACGCAAGAGGACAAATACACAGCTGAATCCAGAGACGCTCTTAAAAAGGTGATAGCTGTAGCAGCTGCGGTAGTGAATGACGAAAATGCGACACAGGAAATGGTAGATGCTCAGACAGCCGCTGTAAAAGCTGCCGAAGCTAAATTAGTAGCAATTAAAGTACCGGTTAACAAATCAGCACTGCAAACTCGTGTTGATGAGGCAAAAGAGACTGTGACAAACACAGCTGCTTATACCGAAGAATCTTTAAATGCTCTTCGGGCAGCCATTAACGCAGCGCAGGCCGTTCTGAATAAACCGGAAGCAACACAGGAAGAAGTAAATGCTCAGACTGATGCGTTAAATGCTGCAATTGCTGCATTAGTTGAAAAACCAGTAGTCGACAAAACAGAACTGCAGACAGCAGTTGCTGATGCAAATAAATTTGCAGCAAGCGATGAAAACAAAGAGAAATATACAGAAGATTCCTGGAAAACTCTTGAGGAAGCCATTACGGTAGCACAGGCCGTTCTGAATAAACCGGAAGCAACACAGGAAGAAGTAAACGATGCTTTAAAAGCTTTAACAGATGCAAAAGAAAATCTGAAAACAAAAGAACCTTCTGTTGAAAAACCGGAGAAATCCGAACTTGAAGAAACTGTGAAGGATGCGAAAACATTTGTTGAAAGCTTAGAAAATCCGGAAATGTATACGGAAGAGTCTTTGAAGGCCCTTAATGAAGCAATTGCAATGGCAGAGGAAGTGCTGGCTTCTGAAACTGCAACACAGGATGATATTAATGCTGCAATGCGGAAAGTAAGAACAGCAAGAGGAAACCTGGCACTGAAGAAACCGGCAGTTGCTACAGAAGCTCTTGAGAATGCTATTGCAAATGCAAGAGAACTTGCTAACGACACAGCAACTTATACAGAAGAGTCTCGGGCAGCTCTTAATGCAGCTGTCGACGCAGCACAGAAAGTACTTGAGGATGCAAACGCAACACAGGAAACTGTAGATAAACAGACAGAAGCTGTAGAAGCAGCAATAAAAGCACTTGTAAAAATCAAAGTACCGGCTGAAACAGATAAACTTAAAGAAGCTGTAAAAGAAGCTGAGGAACTTGTAAAAGACACAGAGAAATATTCCGAAGAATCCCGGAATGCTCTTACAGATGCAATTGCATTAGCACAGGAGGTACTGGATGATACAAACGCAACACAGGAAACTGTGGATAAAGCGCTGGAAGCTGTAAATGCAGCAAAAGAAGCTCTGGTAGAGGTAGGAAATCTGAGAAATGTTGTTGATGAAGCAGCAAAACTGACAGGCGAAACCGATAAGTACACCGAAGATTCTGTGAAAGCTCTCCAGGCAGCCATTGACGAAGCCAAGAAAGTACTTGGTAATCCGAAAGCAACTAAGGATGAAGTGGCTACTGCTTTAAATGCTGTAAACAAGGCAAAAGAAGAACTGAAAGTAAAAGAAGCAGATAAGAAAGACGAAGAACCTAAAAAAGAAGAACCTAAGAAAGATCCAACCAACGAGAACATCAACAACGGTTCCACAAATGGGGGCACTAACAATGGAACTTCCAACACAGGTTCTGGAAACAATGGAAGCACTAATACACCTTCCGGAACAACAACTGTAAGCGGAAACAATAACTCCGTAAAAGCAGCCAAAACCGGAGATACAACTAATGTAGTCGGACTGATAGTTCTTTGCCTGGCAGCCGGAGTTGTTATGGTTATGGTGAAGAAAAAAAGAGTTCACTAATTAGGATTAGAAAGCCTGTAGCTGCCAGGATACTACGCAGTTACGAAAATTTCATAAGTAGGCGTTAACAGATCGTTTCGGATGCGGAACTCAGATGCACATCCGAACGGTCTTGGATTAGTTGGCAAATAGAAAAGAGATGGAGTAAACATGTTTGCATTTATAATTATTTTAACAACTATGATAATTTTAGCTTGTGCTTTTGGAGCTTTCTGTTTGTGCAAAGAATCCATTAACTGGAGAAGCGAACAGATGGGGTATGATCTGGAAGAGAGCCTGAAAAGCCTAAAGAAAAAGAATGCAGGTATGCCGGAAATGGAACATACAGGCAGCAAGGCATAAAAATAACGCCATCGGATATCCGGTGGCGTTATTTTTATGCAATTAACAGAACCTGCGAAATCATACTTTAGAATATCAAAATGCCATTATCGAAGGGAATATTATTGACTTCGATAATGGCATTGAATCGTTAACTAAATTGCCTTCCTGTACTGGGATGGTGCCTCATTGATGATATTCATAAACACCTTCGAGTAATGCTGGGAGTCTGTAAAACCTACCTGCAGAGCAATCTCCGTCAGCGTCAGACTGGGAGTCTGCATAAGCTGGATGGAACGGTTGATGCGGTAAATATTAATATAGTTTGATAATGTCACTCCCATATAGCTTTTGAAAAGCTTACTCAGATAGCGGACAGAGATCTGTAATTGCTGAGCGATATCTTCCTGTAAGATCTTGGTATTATAGTGTTCATGAATATAATTCAGTGCATAAGCTACGTAACTGTTCTTCAGCTTGGGATCAGCGTATTCCTGTACCGGATTCGTATGATCGAGAATATAGAGCATCAGATTCATCATGGAAACATTAAGATTGGCAGCTGTAAACATACTTTCATAAGAAGCATGCAAGTCAATAAGCTTCTGAAGATGATCGTCAATCACAGCATCCGATCTGAGCCTGTAGTAAAAATGCGAAGAAAACAGTATGGCATGAAGAAGGGTAATCGGGAAAATCCCGTCATCTTCAAGCACAACAGTGGAAAACATATTCGGATCAAAATGAATATGCTGGAATTCGCAGTCTGAGGTATCATTCAAATAAAAGGAATGTACCACATCCGGCAGGATCATAATAAAATCACCTTCCGTGCAATGAAGGGTCTCCGATTGAATATCCATATAGCATTCTCCGGAAAGTATCCGATAGATTTCAATGTTCGTATGCATATGTCGAATAAAGTTATAACCTGCTTTTCGATATTCGACAATCGCTCCGGTTAGAATCGAATCCGATAGTGTGATCTGGGCGGAGACTTCAGTTTTCCGTCGTGCGGAAGAAGAATCGGATGAAACCGAATGTGTAGCTGGTGTGTTTATAACGTTTTTTTTATTCATTATCTGCGAGCCTCCAAGTGTAAGTAAAGTCAATTTCTCACTATAAATTATTATAACAGAAAAAAGTAAAAATGCATAGAATAATAGAAAAAATATGTTTAATTTTTTGGGGGATTTGTAAAATAATTGAGCTTCCAAAAAGCAAAAAATTACATAATATGGAAGTTCACACTGATGAAGCAAGAAAGCACTGGTGAATATGACGAAACGGATATACACAGGTTAATCTTCGCTGGTGATATTCCGCAAGACGCTTTTTGTGAGCGAAGATCAAAGAAAAGCTGAGACATATCGCTAGAGCGTGTTACTGAGAAGGTCGAGAACAGTAATAGATACAGAAGTAATGCATCTGGGTAAAAATCTGGTAAGGAAAGAACTGTGAAGAGGAAGAAACTGAACAATTACATGAAAAAGATAAAAAATTTCTCGACATTAGAGAAAAATATGAGAAAATATGTACAATAAGAAAATTATAGTTGACAGAGAAAAGCAACTAAGTATATACTATCAAAAATTAGAAAGGACTAACAAGAGGTTGGCGAATGAACTTTAAAAAGGCATTGATCGTCTGTCTGATCCCTGCGTTTGTGATCAGCGGATGTGGTAAGACAACGAGGGAAGAGGCGAATAATACAACGAATCAGGAAACCCTTGCCCAGGTATCTGGACAGGGCACAGGGCAGGATACAGAGCAGGATACAGAGAAAACAGAGAGTTCGGGAACGGAAGCATCGAGTGACGACGAGAGTCAGGATGCAGAAGTGTCCCGTGATCTTTTTGCTATGGACACCTATATGACACTGACTGCATATGGGGAGCATGCTCAGGAGGCAGTTGACAAGGCGGCAGAGAGAGTGGAAGCTCTGGATGCCCTTCTTTCCACCGGAGATGAGAACAGTGAAATCTATCAGCTGAATCAGAAAGGAGAGGCAACACTTTCTAAAGATGGCGGATATCTGGTGGAACGGGCGCTGGAGTTATATGACAAGACAGAAGGAGCCTTTGATATTGCGATTTACCCGGTGATGCAGGCCTGGGGATTTCCGATGCAGGAGTATCATGTGCCGGATGATGCGACACTGAAGGACAGGCTGACACTTGCCGATGCGTCCAAAGTGAATTACGACAAAGACACAAGAAAAATCTCTTTTGACCGGGATGGCATGGAGATCGATCTGGGTGGGATCGCAAAGGGATATACCTCTGCTCAGATCATGCAGATCTATCAGGACTGCGGTGTGACAAGCGGGCTTGTAAACCTCGGTGGAAACGTACAGGCACTGGGATGTAAAACAGATGGTAGCAAATGGAAAGTAGCGATCCAGAGTCCGGATGATACGGAAGATTATCTCGGTATTCTGGAGATTGAAAATCAGGCGGTGATCACATCCGGTGGTTATGAACGTTATTTTGAGGAAGATGGCGTTACATATCATCATATTATTGATCCGGCAACCGGATATCCGGCAGACAGCGGGCTGATCTCTGTAACGATCGTCAGCGATGACGGAACCCTTGCGGATGGTCTTTCTACTTCCCTGTTTATCATGGGAGAAGAGAAAGCGGCACAGTTCTGGAAGGAAAACAGTGAGGAATTTGAGACAATCATGGAAACGGCAGACGGAAAGCTATATGTGACAGAAGGAATCGCCGACAGTCTGACTACGGATATGGATGTAACGGTGATTCATAAATAAAAGCTATGCGAAAATCCTTAAACATACAAGTACAAATGCGATCACAGAAGGTGTTTAGATGCATTTGGGTTCGCCACCGGGAAGCCGCTGAACAGTTACAAAGTCAGTACATAAAAATACTCGAAAACAAAGGAGAGAAACTAGATGGACATCAGGGAAATGATAGAAAAGTGCAAACCATTTGCCCCGGTTGTTTCCGCTGCGGTTGTGGCGGCATGTGTGGCAGGATCTTTATATGGATATAAAGTGCCGGTTTACGAGACGAAAGCGTCTGTGGAGGATACACAGGAGCAGGAGGATGAAGTACCGGTGGTAAAGACCAGCACGGAAGAAGAAACAAAAGAGGATGAAGCGGCAGAAGAAGAGGAACAGGCAAAGGGTTCCTTTGATCTGGAAGATGGTGTGTATCAGGGGAGTGGAACCGGATATCGGGGAAATATCACGGTAGCGGTTACGATCAAAGACAAACAGATCACATCCATTGAGATTTTGAGCGCTTCTGATGATGAACCGTTTTTCGGACGGGCGAAAGGTCTGATTGATCAGATTATTAAAAAGCAGAGTACAAAGGTAGATACGGTATCCGGTGCAACCTATAGTTCCAAAGGAATTATCAGTGCGGTAAAAAATGCATTGACCGGAGAAAAAGACAGTGGTACGACGGGTTCTTCACAGGAAGGAACTTCCACAAGCCAGAGCCAGTCAACACCGGAGGCAGTAGGAAGCGTACAGGAACCGGCAGCTTATAAAGATGGAACCTATTATGGAACCGGAACAGGATTTGCCGGAAATCTGAAAGTAGAAGTTGTGATCAGCGGTGGAAAGATCAGTAATATTCAGATCATGGAGACCAATGATGGAAGTGAATATATCCAGAAAGCTTCCGGGGTGATCAATCAGATCCTGGGTGCACAGAGTACTAATGGTATTGATACGGTATCCGGTGCAACCTTCAGTTCCAACGGAATCATTAAGGCGGTGCGGAATGCACTGAGCCAGGCAGCAGTGACAGAGACTGCATCTGCGGAAAAAGGAGGCAACTCCGGTTTTGACGGAACAAACACGGAAAATAAAGAAAATACAGAAAATAGTACAACAGCGGTTACAGGAACACTCCCGTATAACGAGGGCGTCTACTATGGAACCGCAGAAGGATATAACGGAGATATCACCGTTGCTGTTGTGATCCAGGAAAAGACTCTGAAGGCAGTTCTGGTTATCGGAGAAGAGGATGACGATGCTTTCTTCGGCCGTGCCATGGATGTGGTCACACAGATGATGAAAAAACAGAGTACAGAGGTAGATACCGTATCCGGTGCTACTTATAGTTCCAAGGGACTGATCCAGGCGGTAAAGAATGCGCTGGAAGAAGCAAAACGTGTCACCAACGGAGAGACAGATACCGATGATGCTAACAATGTAGTACAGCTGAATACTGAAGAAGTGGAAAAAGCAATTGACGGGGTCAACGCACTGAATGGCGGTGACTACACTTCTGCAAGCTGGGCAGTTGTAAAGGTTCGTCTGAAGGATGCTAGAAAGGTACTGAAAAACGCGACAGAACAGACGCAGCTTGATGAGGCGGCAGTGCAGTTAAATCAGGCAGTCACAGAATTGCAGATTTCGGATGGAACAAATGACGATCCGGAACCGGATCTTCCACCGGAAAGTACTTACATAGATGGTGTATATCCGGTAACTGTACTTTGTCTGCCGGATGCAGATATGGATTTTGAAGCATATAATCTGTTTGCACAGGTGACGATTCAAGATGATAAGATTATAAAAATTGATAATGTGTATGGAGACGGAGGATCCGGTAACGACAGCTACATTAATAAAGCGGTCAACGGAACATCAAGCAAGACGGGTGTGGTAAAACAGATTACGGAAAAAGGTAATCTGGATGGTATCGATACAGTATCCAGAGCGACCTGTACATCCCAGGCAATTATCGATGCATGTCAGCAGGCATTAAATAATGCAAAACGGCAGTAAGAAACAGGAAAGAAAAGAGAACAGACAATGGGAGAATTTTTGACCAGAGCGATCAGTGTGGTGGCTGTCGTTGTCTGCCTGAACGGATATAACACGGTACTCGACAAAAGAGAACAGGCAGAAGAACAGCTCAGAGAGCAGCAGGCGGAACTGGAACAGAAACAGTCAGTCGATGCAGCAAAGGAAGGCACAACCACAGACGGTGCTTACACAGACGGAACTTATACCGGAGAAGCACAGGGATTTGGCGGACCGGTGGATGTGGAAGTGATCATTGAAAATGGAATGATTTCTGAGATTAATATCACATCGGCGGAAAAAGAGGATGGCGCTTATCTTTCTATGGCAGAGGATATTATTCCGTCAATCCTTGAAGCACAGAGTGCAGATGTAGATACCATTAGCGGTGCAACCTTCAGTTCCACCGGTATCAAAGAAGCGGTGGCACAGGCACTGGAAGAAGCAGCAAACCAGGAGGATTAAGACAGCAATTATGGATATACATAATCTAACAGCGAAAGAAAGAAAAAAAATACATACCTGGCTGCGGGCATTGATTCAGCTTCTTTATTTTATATTTATTCCATCTGTCTATACCGCGGCATTTGCGGGGGTAAAATACATTTTTACCCAGATAGGAGCAGGTGAGAAGGTTGCTATGACATCGTTTGTGACGGTGCTTCTGGTGATTTGTCTCTACACTATGGTATTTGGCAGATTCTTCTGTGGATTTGTCTGCGCGTTTGGCGCGTTTGGAGACGCACTGCATGCGCTGTATACAAAAGCATGCAAAAAACGGAAAAAGAAACCGGTGAAGATTCCGGAAAAGGCAGTCTGGATTTTAGGTTATATGAAATATTTGGTACTGTTGCTGATTGTCCTTCTGTGTTATTCTGGAGTATATGGAAAAGCACAGGGAACCAGCCCGTGGGATGTATTTTCCATGATCCACGCAGGGAACTTCCGTCTGGGAGGATATGGGATCGGTCTTGTGATCCTGCTCCTTCTGATGGCTGGCATGTGTGTACAGGAAAGATTCTTTTGCCGGTTCTTCTGCCCCATGGGAGCAGTATTTTCCCTGCTTCCGGTACTGCCGTTTTTCTCCCTTCACAGAACGAGAGAAAACTGCAGAAAAGGATGTAAAGCATGTACGAAGACCTGCCCGTCTCAGATCGGCCTTCCGTCGGATGGTGACTGGGCTGTCAGCGGTGATTGCTTCCAGTGTCAGAAGTGTATCGATATCTGTCCACAGAAGCACATTCACTGCGGAATCCGGAAGCTCAAAGGAAATGAGTTCTGGTTTACGATTCTGCGTGCACTGATCCTGCTTGGGATCTGTCTGTGGCTGGGACTGTAAGATCTGCGCTTTTCAAAAATGACAGATAAGGAGCAGATATGAAAAAAAGAGATATCCTGCTGGCAGGAGGGATCGTGCTGGTGGCTCTGGTAATGCTTCTGGTGATGCATGTAACCGGAGAGACGAAGGGGGATCAGGTACAGATTACCGTGAACGGGGAAATCTATGGAACTTATCCGCTGGAGAAAGATCAGACGATCGAAGTTACTGAAGGAGAATTTCACAATGTGATCCGCATCGAGGACGGACAGGCATATATGGAAGAAGCAGACTGCCCGGACGGCTACTGCAAGGAGCAGGGCAGGATCAGCGGTCAGAAACAGACCATCGTATGTCTGCCCCATAAACTGGTGGTGGAAGTGATCCGTCAGAATGATACGGACAGTAAGGCGGCAGATGACGAGCTGGTGCCGGATACGATTGCGAAGTGAAAGAAAGATGAGAAATCGTAATGATTCAGAAGGTGACTGTGAAGTCGTGGAAGAGTTACGAGCAACATACTCCGAAAGGAAACGAGAAGATGAAAAAACAGGAACAGCAGAAAAATGGATGCAGGGAACGCAGTCTGGCCAGCATCAGCCGGAGAGTATCGAGCGGTGCGATGCTTGTGGCATTGGCGATGATCTTCAGTTATGTGGAAAGCCTGATTCCCATCAACCTGGGAATACCGGGAATTAAATTAGGAGTTGCCAATCTGGTGACGGTCACCGGGCTGTATATCCTGGCACCGATGGAAGTGCTGCTGGTAGTGATACTTCGGGTGCTTCTGGTGGGATTTATGTTCGGAAACGGCATGTCGATCCTGTACAGTCTGGCAGGTGGCATTTTAAGTTTTCTGGTGATGCTGCTATTGAAGCGGATCAAAGGATTTTCCATGATCGGCATAAGCATTGCCGGAGGTGTGTCCCATAACATCGGACAGATCGTGGTTGCGATGTGTGTGCTGGAAAATACGAAGCTGATCTATTACCTGCCGGTGCTGATGATCGCGGGAACGGTCACAGGTATTCTGATCGGCGTGGTGAGCCGTAAAATCCTCCCGGCAGTCAGTCAGGGCGCGGGAGCGGAAAGAAAGAACAAATAAATGTAACTATTAGGTAGCTACCGAGAAGGTGCTGAACAGTTACAAATAAACGAAAAGGAATGTATCTGACAGGTACTTCTCTCTTGATAAAAGCCCATGAGAGAGAGGCAGCTGTCAGGTACATTCCTGAGAAAAGAGATAACGTCTATTTTTTTTGATTATAGGTTAGCCATAACTAATGATAAATATTATCAACTAATAGTAGAAATAGTGACTAACTTGATAATAAGGTAACTGTTCAGTACCTCCCCATTGGCTACTGAATAGTTACATAATAAGCTACTATAAAATTTTATGGTAAAAGAAGGAGGAGTTTATGAACAACAAAAGAGTCAGGACCAAAGCAATGGCCATGGCGGTAGCCGCAGCAATGGCAGTGGAACTTTGCCCGGTAACAGCATTTGCAGTGACCGGGGATCAGGTGGCAGCAGATGGAACGTACAGTAAAACAGCACATGTATCCAGAACGTCGGAAGATGATGAGAATGAGGATATCTGGAGCGAATATAATGTGAAAGTCAGCATTACATCTGCAGAAGGGATTATTACAGAAGCTGCCGTAGAAGCAGATGGAGATATAGAAGCTGGGAACAGGAAATATGTAAAAAAACTGAATACTGAAATTCAGAATCTGAAGGGAAAACCAGCTACGGAAGCATCCGTGAATGAAATCAATGCAGTAAGTGGTGCAACCCGTACCTCTGCTGCAGTAAAACAGGCAGCTCTTGAAGCTATGCAGTCAGCATCTGAAAAACAGGATCCGACTCCGGTTGAAGTAAACACTGCTGCTCTCCAGACTTCGATTACAACAGCAGAAGGAAAGAATCAGGCAGATTACACAGAAGCATCCTGGGCAGCTCTAACCGAGAAACTTACCGCAGCAAAAGCGGCTCTGGAAGCAAAAGAATCCCAGGAAGCAGTTGACGCAGCTAAGACAGCATTGGATGAAGCAGTTGAAGCTCTGGCAAAAAAACCGTCAGAGCCGGAGAAACCGGACGTTACAACCGGAACGTATGTCCTGATGAACATTCCGTATGATCAGTTCTATGCAGCAGATGTAAATAACAGTGTAAAAGTAGATGCATTTACATCAGCAACGAAAAATAAAGTTCGTACAGCTGGTCTGGCCGGTGGATCTTATCATGTAGATGCAAGTGGTGATGAGATCACAGGTGTGACTTTCCCTGTAAAAGTCGGCGAAGGTGTTGATCTGAGTAAGTATAAAAAAATAACAGACGAATCTTCTGTAGACATTACGGTTACAAACAGAGGTCAGACAAGTACAGCCACATACACAGGAAAAGATGCTCTGTTTGAAAGTGCAAGCTATTCCTACTATACACTAAGCGAAACACCGAAATATTACAAAGAAGTAACCCTGAATGCTGACGGAAGTCTTTCTTTCGGAAAAACACAGGGAACAGCACAGAAAGTATCCGGAGTAACACCGGAACTTACTACACAAACCTCTTATGGTGATTATCAGCTGAATCTGGATGGACTGGAGAATACCATTTTCCAGAGTGGTACACAGGTTTACGGCGTCATTATAAGTACAAAAGAAGGAAACGATTACGGTATGCGTCATCTAGAGAATATCTGGAGAGTGACAGAACTTGCATGGTGTACCGGATTTACTTCAGCAGTACATAATTGTCCCACATCTTCTGCACATTATGTAAATATGATGGGTCAGCATATCAATAAGGTGACATATTATACTTCTCAGGGAATTTATGAGATCCCGGTAGATAACCTGTATGTACCGAAAAAAGCAGGTCAGACGGTAAAGGTAGCAGATGCGAAAGTATCTGCAGGGGAGGCAGAAATTACAGTGTCTAATCTTCCGACAGATTTTTCGCCGGAATACAAGATTGATAGACTGGATTTCAGTGTGGAAAACGGAAAAATCGTATTTAAAAATGCAAAAAAAGGGAAATATACGCTGACAGTGTCTGACAAAAACAACAATTATGCGGAGATGACAACAACCTTTATCCTGTCTGCTGACAGCGCACCGGCATCTTACAATAACGATAATGAGAATCCGGCTATAACAAAAAATGCAGATGCAAGCGACGAAGAATTTGCAGATTATATCAAAAACATTACCTCTGTATCTGTCAATGGAAAATCGTATGCGGCAAGCGGACGTGGAGCTGTGAAAGTGATCAACGAAGACGGATCTCTGAAAACAGATGCAACACCATTTGCTGAGGGTGATACTTTTGAAATCGCAGTTACTTCCACCGGTTATCCGGAAGTGAAATTTACGTATACAAAGAATGCACAGGAAGAATACAAATATGTCTATGCGGCGATGACCTGGGCAGAGTACTGGGCCGCAGAAGGGGTACAGGCAGCCGGAGATTCCAGCTCTTCCAGTGAACTGGATACAAGAAACGAAGCAGACAAAGGAGCGTTCGATGCCGTAACAAGAGCAACAGCAAACCATGGACTGCACAGAGGAAGTTTCCAGTGCGTAGCGATCATTGAAGCAGAGAACGGAAAAACTTATGAAGTATCCCACTGGTCAGCAGATGGAAAAGAAATCACCCTGACGAATGGGAATATGATCAAATTTAACAGAGGAGAGATCACAGACACAGACGGAACGGTTACAAAACTGAAAGACTATGAGGTGACAGGACTGAAATATGTTCCGGTGAAAGTGGCAAGTGCAGACTATGAGGCATTCTGCCAGAAATACAACGTAGTAGAAAACGGCGGGGAACTGGTCGGAGGATATGGAGAAAACAAACTGGCAGCTTACAGCGTGAAAGCGAATGTGACAGATGCCACTAACGGTCTGAAGACAGTTACGAAAAATGAAGATGGAAGCTTCAGTTTTTCCGCACGCCAGGCAGGAAGCGAATCCGGTATTGAAGGACAGGCACTGAAGACAGCTCCGGATGCGGAAGCAGCTGGATTGACCGTAAAAAATGCAAATGGATCATATGGAGAGTTCCTGCGTGTAGATCTGACAGGAAATTATGGAGACCTGGGATCCAACATGCAGGCAGTAACCTGGACTTACTATGGAGATGACAGCACATACAGTAATGCAAAAGCTACCTATGGAACTAAATTTGCAGCAGATAACTGGATGCATAAGAGCATGGGAATCCAGCTGGCACTGACAAAATCCTTAAGATGTACACTGCCGGAAGGGACAGACGGAACCGGCTACTGGACGATCACGATTGCAGCACTGGGTTATAAAGATGTAACCTATCGGTTCCAGGCAACGGATGCAAATATCGTAAAAGATAGTGAAGAAGAGGTAAGTACCGACGAATTAAAGAAAGCAATCGAAGCAGCAGAAGCACTGATAGAGAGCGATTACACAGCAAAAAGTTGGGCAGCAATGCAGGCAGAGCTGCAGGAAGCAAAAGATGAACTGAAAGACCCGAAGACTCAGGCAACAGTAGATGAAGCAACGCATCATCTGAACGCAGCGATCGAAGCCCTGGTAAAAGCACAGAAAGAAACTTACGTTCTGATGAACATCCCATACGACGAGTTCTACAAAGCAGATGTAAACAACGACGTCAAAGTAGATGCATTTACCTCTGCAACCAAGAACAAAGTAAGAACCGGTTCTCTGGCAGGCGGATCTTACCATGTGGATGCAAGCGGTGATGAGATCACCGGTGTAACTTTCCCGGTAAAAGTTCCGGCAGGTACGGATCTGAGCAAATACACACAGATTACCGATGATTCCAAAGTAAGTATCACAGTTACCAACAGAGGACAGGAAAGCACAACAGATTATACAGGAAAAGATGCCCTGTTTGAGAGCGCAAGCTATTCCTATTATACACTGAGTGAGAAACCATCTTACTACAAAGAGCTGACCGTAAATGAAGATGGAACATTCTCTTTCGGAGCAACACAGGGAACCGCTACAACTATCACTGAAGGTGTGACAGCGGAACTGATGACCGAGTCCAAATATGGTGACTATCAGCTGGATCTGGATGGACTGACCGATACCATTCCGTCAGGAACAGCTATCTACGGTGTTATTGTAAGCACAAAAGAAGGCAGCGATTACGGTATGCGTCATCTGGAAAATATCTGGAGAGTTTCCGAACTGGCATGGGCTACCGGATTTACCACAGCAGTACATAACTGCCCGACATCATCTGAACATTACAAAGCAATGATGGGACAGCATATCGATAAAGTGACTTATTACACAGCTAACGGTATCTATGAGATCCCGGTAGGCGGCGAAAAAGGTCTGTATGTACCTGTAAAATTTGATACCAGCGCAGTTGCTGTAGCAGATGCGGAACTGAAAGACGGAGAAACAAGTGTGGCAACTACTATTTCCGGTCTGACTCTTCCGGAAGGATTTGACGCAGAGTACACGGTAGAGGGTGCTACTGCCATCGTAAAAGGCGAAAAACTGATCCTGAAAGATGTGAAAAAAGGAGCATACACACTGACTATTACTGATAAGAGTGGAAAATATGCACCGATCAGTTTTGGATTTGAAGTATATGCGGAAACAATGCCGGCAGCATATAACGAAAACAGTGAAAAACCTGGTCTGACAAAAGCAGCAGGCGCTACTGACGCAGAATTTGCAGATTACATCAAGAATATTACCTCCGTATCTGTTAATGGAAAACCTTATGCAGTAAGCGGACGTAATGCAGTAGAACTGTTTAATGATGACGGAACGCTGATCACAGATGCAGCACCATTTGCAGAGGGTGACAGCTTTGAGATCGTAGTAACTGCAACCGGATACAAAGATTTGAGCTTTACGTATAAGAAAGCTGCAAAAGAAGATCCGGCGAAGGAAATCAACACCGCTTCTCTGGAAAAAGCAATTCAGAGTGCAGAAATACTGAAAGAAGCAGATTATACCGCAGACAGTTGGAAAGTTCTGCAGGTAGCACTGAAGAATGCAAAGAGTGCACTGGAAGCTAAGAAAGACCAGATAAGTGTAGATAATGCAGCAGCTTCTCTGAACAAAGCTATTGAAGCTCTGGTGAAAGCGGACGGAACCACACCGACACCAACCCCGACCACCACACCAACGGCAACACCTGCAGCATCTAAGAACAACATAACCACTTCTGGTACAGGCAATAAAACAACAACTTCTTCAGGAAGCACAAGCAGCAGCAAGACAGCTAAGACCGGTGACCCGACAAACATCTTTGAGATGCTTGGACTTGCTGTTGCCTCTCTGGGAACTGGAGGATTTGCGCTGAAGAGAAGAAAAAGAAACAAAAAATAATAAATAACGGAACGTAAGAACCGGATAGAAGAAACGGGTATTGCACAAGGTTTTATGTGCAGTACCCGTTTTTTCTTTTACGAGGGGGACGAAACGGATTCCGGAGGCATGGGGAGGCAACCGCTGGTAACGCACAGCTGAGCTAAGTCCTAAGAAGAACTATCATGTCAGTTCGCGGAGAGCCGCTCACTGTCAAGTTCTTCTAAGGACTGGATCTCATCTGTGCTAAAAGCACCAGCAAAAGGCTGCCTCCCCATGCCTCCGGAATCCGTTTCTGGGTGGTTGGCAGAAACACTAAAATTGAGGAAGTAAAGACGTTTTTATGAAGATTAAATCTTGCAAAGATGGAAGGAGTCTGTTACAATGATAAAAATTTATAGTATCCGTGAGCATTTGGGGACGGATAAAAATATCTAATTCACATATCGGAAACACATATCTAATACTCAGAGTCCTGAGAAAATATCCGATGTATATACAAAAATGAATATAGGACAGAATATGGACATTTTCTTTAGGGATTTTGTAATAAAGTTATGTCGTCAATGAAATGCGTTCTCTTTGATGGAAGAGAGAAGTATGGTACTATAGAAAGAAAGTCTCCGTATTTTGTCCTGTAAGAAGGAAAGGGAGACGCAATGAACGAAGAGACAAAAACAATGACACAGGAAACGCAAAACAGAGAAGAGTTTATCATGCTTCCAACTGTAGATTTCTGCTTTAAAGAATTGATGCAAAATGCAAGGGTAAGGCAGGGAATGATCGCAGCATTATTGGGTGTAGAACCGGAAGAGATCGAAGAAACCATTTTGCTGCCGACAATCTTACATACAGAATATCCGGACGATAAATATGGAATTCTGGATGTGAAGGTCATTTTGAAAAATGAAACACAAATGGATTTTGAGATGCAGGTGACCGCAGTTTCTTACTGGACGAAAAGAATTTTATTTTATCTGGGGAAAATGTATACGGATCAGCTAAAGGCGGGAGAGAGCTATGATAAACTGAAAAAGTGCATCCATGTAGGAATCCTTGATTTCATTCATTTTCCGGATGATGACCGATGTTATCGGAAGATTATTTTCTGTGACAAAGACACGGGGAAAGAATATACAGATTTGCTTGAGATCCATGTGTTGGAACTGAAAAAGCTGCCGGAGAAAGAACAGAATGAGTCCGGAATTATCCGTTGGATGCGTTTCCTGGGAGCGAAAAGCAGGAAGGAGTTTGAGAAGATGGCAAAAGAAGACTCTTATATAGACGAAGCGTATGAGATGTTAAAACATATGAGCGCGGATGAGAAAAAACGCTTAGAATACGAGGCAAGGGAAAAAGCTATCCGGGATTATCATTCGCAGATGCAGGCTTCGAGGGAAGAAGGTAGAAAAGAAGGAAGGGAAGAAGGGAAAAAAGAAGGAGTTGCAAGCATTATAACAAATATGTTACGAAAGGGAAAAAGTCCGGAAGAAATTGCAGATATGACAGGTGAGGATCTGGAAGAAATACAGGAGATTCAGAAACAGTTGTTATAGGGGAATCATTGTTTCATGTTATATAAAAAAATTGAAAAAAACTGCAACATTTTTGCAGGCTGAACTGTATAGAAAGTGAAACCGAAAACAAAGAGAGGCAGGAGCGGGAAACGATGATGGGTTATCAGACCGGAACGTTGACGGGTATCAAAACGTGGATTGTGGAAAGAGGGATCAGAGACAGGATCGCTGTGTGGTATCTGTTCGTGGAAAAGGAGAAACAAAAGATCGGGCAGATATTTGCCGTGATCCGAAAGGAGACAGAACAGAAAAAGGCGGTCAAAATTGCCGGGAAGCAGAAGGCAGAGGTGCTTGCGGAACGGATGCTGGATGTGTATGGAGATGCTGTGCTGCGGCTTGCGTATACCTACGTACATAATATGAGTGATGCGGAGGACATCCTGCAGGAAACACTGATCCGTTATCTGGAGAACCGTCCGGTGTTTGAAAATGAAAAGCACGAAAAGGCATGGCTCTTCCGGGTGGCGGCGAATCTGAGTAAAAATAAGATCGCTTACAATAAGATCCGTCAGGCAGACCAGCTGGAAGATCAGCTGATCGCGCAGGAACGGGAAGATCTGACTTTTGTGTGGGATGCGGTAAAGAGACTTCCTGAAAGTTACCGGGAAGCGATTCATCTGTATTATTATGAAGGATTTCCAACGGCACAGATTGCAGAGATCCTAGGGAAAAAGGAGAGCAGCGTGCGGTCTGACCTTCGGAGAGGAAGAGAGAAACTGCGGGAAGTCCTGAGAGAGGAGTATGATTTTGAGTAAGCGATATCATGAAATCATGGAAAATATCCAACTGACAACGGAAACAAGAGAACAGATCCTGCGCCATGTCTCGGAAAGAGAACAAAAGGCAAAGGTGCAAACCATGAAAAAATGGACAAAATATCTGTCGGTTGCAGCGTGTTGCGCACTGGTCGTGGGAGCTGCTTATGGAATTCATACGTTACATCCGGACAAAACAGTCAGTGAGGAAGAAGATATGACTACTACGGATGTGGCAGATGACGGAGCGCAGATGCCAAATCCGATGCAGGAGTATGGTTCTGCGGAGGAACTTTCCGATGCGGTGGGATTTACCGTTAAAGAGATCGGAGAACTGCCATTTACCGTGAAGGAAACCCAGTATTTTACCTATGATGATACGCTGGCTGAGATCCGCTATACCGGGGATGATCAGGAAGTGTATTTCAGAAAATCACAGGGGGATGATGAAGATAACAGCGGCGTATACAACACATACAGCCAGGAGACTACGATCAACGTGGGAGAGGCAGAAGTCACCTGCAAGGGAGACAGCGATGCGTATGAACTGGCGATCTGGCAGCAGGGAGGATATTCGTATTCGATCAGTCTGCAAATCGGAATCAGCCTGGAAGAGTTGCAGGCGATGATAGAAACGGTGGAAGATTAGGCAGACAGGGGGACGGAAGCATGAAGAAAAGACTATATCGGTGGAGATTCTTTCTGGCAGTTGTTGTGGTGATCCTGGCAGGAGCCGGCATCTGGATCTTTCAAAAGAAATCCAGAACATTTGTACCGGCAACAGAGGTTTTACTGAAAGGTCCTTATGGAACACTCACATTGCAGCTGCCGGAGGAATGGAACTATGAGATTCAGACGGAAGAACAGGATACTGTGTATGGAATCAGTTTTTATCGAGGGGAAGATAAAGAAAATGAAGTTCTGGTGAAGTACGAAAAGGATTATCCAGGTGAAACATGTGGGACAGGGTTGGAAGAAAAGAAGATCCGGCTGGCAGGAGAAAAAGCCCTGGAAGAATTGAGAGACGGTTTTGCATCTGGCATATGGGAGGAGATTGTATTTCTGGGTGAAAAAAGCGATATCCATATCATCAATCCATGTGGCGAGAGTGCATGGTGGAAAGAAAATGAAAAACAGGTTATGCAGATCCTGAACACACTGCAATATGATCCGGAGACAACCGCAGATGAATGCCAGGTGGAGGTTCAGCAGCAGATAGAAGAAGGTTTTTTGCCGGAAGGTTCTGTTACCGGGATCACCATATCTACCCGCCCGGGAGAAACGAGGTATGAGCTGTCCGATGTAGAGAAAATCAAAACAGTCACAAACTATCTGAACCATCTGAAAATGGAAAAGAACAGTTCCGTGGATCCGGAAGATTATGATGGAATGATATCGGATATCCAGGTGAACTATGCTGGCGGAAAAGAATGTATGGTTCAGCATATGGCAAATCAGTTTGTCCGGAAAGACGGCGGTTCGTGGTATCAACTGGAGAAAGAAGAAGGACTCCGCTGGGATTCGATTCTGGAAGAAGTAAGCGGATAATGCGAGAGCCGGTTTTGAGACAGGCATTTTGGTTCGTGATTGTGAAGGGATTGAAATTGTCATAAATGAAAGGAAAAAGCGGATGTATCTGCCGGTCTGACAGATACATCCGCTTTTGGTATCTATAGTTATGATTATTTCAGATTTGCTCTCTTTCTCAGTCTGGAATCCAGAATCTTCTTACGGATACGCAGGCTGGTAGGAGTGATCTCCAGGAGCTCATCGTTATCGATGAATTCCAATGCCTGTTCCAGGCTCAGGACTTTCGGCGGGGTCAGTTTCAGGGCGTCATCTGCGGAAGAAGAACGGGTGTTGGTTAGATGTTTGGTCTTGCAGACATTCAGCTCGATATCTTCGGCTTTACCGTTCTGTCCGATAACCATACCGGCGTAAACTCTTTCGCCAGGTCCGATAAACAGTGTACCACGTTCCTGAGCAGCAAACAGACCGTAAGTAACGGACTCCCCGGCTTCGAAAGCGATCAGGGAACCCTGTTTTCTGTACTGAATATCTCCTTTGTACGGAGCGTAGTCATCAAAACTGGTGTTCAGGATACCGGTACCTTTGGTGGAGGTCATGAAGTCTCCACGGAAACCAATCAGACCACGGGCCGGAATCTCGAATTCCAGACGGGTGGAACCGTCGCTTCCGGTACTCATACCCTGCAGGGAACCTTTACGTTCGCTCATTTTCTGGATGACTGTACCGGAGAACTCTTCCGGAACATCCACGTAAGCCAGTTCCATAGGCTCTAACAGTTTTCCGCGTTCGTCCTCTTTATAAAGAACTTCCGCTTTACTTACTGCAAATTCATAACCCTCACGGCGCATATTCTCGATCAGGACAGACAGATGCAGTTCTCCACGACCGGATACCTTGAAACAGTCCGGAGAATCGGTATCTTCCACGCGCAGGCTGACATCAGTGTTCAGCTCACGCATCAGACGTTCTCTTAAGTGACGGGAAGTTACAAATTTACCTTCCTGACCTGCCAGCGGGCTGTCATTTACCATAAAATGCATGGCAATCGTTGGCTCCGAAATTTTCTGGAACGGAATTGCCTGCGGATTTTCAGGACTACACAGAGTATCTCCAATGTGAATGTCTGCAATACCTGAAATGGCTACAATTGAGCCAATCGTTGCTTCTTCGACTTCCACACGGTTGAGTCCCTCAAATTCATACAATTTGGAAATTTTAACTTTTTCATTTTTATCCGGGTCATGATGGTTGACAATAACGGCATCCTGATTGACGCGGATGGTTCCGTTATCGACTTTTCCGATGCCGATTCGGCCAACGTATTCATTGTAATCAATGGTGCTGATTAAGACCTGTGTGTCGGCGTCCGGATCGCCTTCCGGTGCCGGAATATAATTTAAAATCGCATCAAAGAGCGGCTTCATGTCGGTGCCTTTCTCATTGACATCGCAGGATGCCACACCTTCTTTTGCCGAGGCAAAGATAAATGGGCAGTCTAACTGGGATTCATCCGCATCTAAATCGATAAACAGCTCTAAAATTTCATCGACAACTTCTTCCGGACGAGCTTCCGGACGGTCGATTTTGTTGACACAGACAACAACCGGCAAAGATAGCTCCAGTGCTTTCTTTAACACAAATTTTGTCTGAGGCATTGCACCCTCAAAAGCGTCAACGACTAAGATGACACCATTTACCATTTTAAGAACGCGTTCTACTTCACCACCGAAATCGGCATGTCCCGGTGTGTCGATGATATTAATTTTCACACCTTCATAGGTAATGGCTGTATTTTTTGATAAAATAGTAATGCCTCGTTCACGCTCAATATCATTTGAGTCCATGACACGTTCGGCAACTTCCTGATTGGCGCGGAATACACCGCTTTGTTTCAATAATTCATCCACTAAGGTTGTCTTGCCATGATCGACGTGTGCGATGATGGCGATGTTTCTGATATCGTCTCTTGTTGTTTTCATAGAAACCTCCATTCATTCATGCAAAAACCACAAAATCGTATTATAGCACGATTTTTTTTGTGTGGCAAGTTCGGGCGTAAAACGCTAAACAAAATGCTAGGTTTTTTTGTTCTTTTATGGTAAAATAGAATTCATATAAAAAAGGAGGTGCTCTTGTGGGGCTGAAAAGGAAGAAGTGGTTACTGGGGACAGGATAATAACGGAGATACGAATCGTTTGCAGGAATCCCTTTTAATTACAGTAAAATAATAAAAAGAATGGAGAACAAAGATGGAACCGGAAATTACAGATATTTTTGACCGTATTATGAATTGGAAGTTGCTTCGATTTATGTGGCCTTTTTATAAAAAAAATAAGGACAAGCTTTTATATTTGTTTTTTGGAGGATGTACAACACTTGTTAATCTTGTGATTACATATGGATTGTGGTATGGTTTGAAATGGGAACAGTGGTATGTCGGGAAATTTGCACTGGGCACGTTCCTTGGAAATTTAATTGGAATTGTGTCTGCTATTTTGTTTGCTTATGTGACAAATAAAAAGTTTGTATTTGCGTCGAAAACAACAGGAATGAAAGAACTTTTGGTTGAATTTGTTAAGTTTGTTGGCGGCCGTGTATCCACTTTAATTATCGAACTTGGCGGTGTTCAGCTTGCTGTAATATTGTTCCCTGATTCTAATACACTTTTGTTTGTGGCGAAACTTTTGACTCAGGTTTTGGTTATTATAATTAATTATTTTATCAGCAAATTATTTGTGTTTAAGGGAACAAAAGAGGCATCTTTTGACAATCAAGACTAAATTTTAATTTGAATTTGTCCGATATACAGATTACGGATGCGAATGTTTATTTTAGAATCAGATTTTAGATAGATGATATAGAAAGGGATGGT